>Ga0256406_1003448_pt1 | contig 19672 bp, 12 predicted proteins | sample RumenRJG_03DNA_FD_185986 | JGI IMG/M metagenome (GOLD analysis project Ga0256406, IMG submission 185986) | Bovine rumen microbial communities from Lethbridge, Alberta, Canada - RJG_03 | ecosystem: Host-associated > Mammals > Digestive system > Stomach > Rumen | place: Canada: Alberta | collected...
TGACGGTGCATGCCTCGCTGAGCCTCTTCGCCGCCTTTCCGGTCGGAGAGCAGAGTATGTACGGTATGCCAAGCCTGTCAGCAACCTGTACGACCATCTTGATTGCGGTCGACTTGCCTGCACCGGCGCTTGCAGTGAGGAGCGTAATGCCGTTCGCGAACGCCGCATGCGTGACGCTGAGCTGCTCGTCGGTGAGCTCGTAGCCGATGCTGGGCATGCACTTACGTATCGCTGACGTGACCTCGCTGTCGGGAGCGATTGGCTTGTGATGCTCAAGGAGGTCGCCTATCGCCTTGATCGTCTTCGCCTCGGCGCGGTAGAGGTAGCGAAGCTGAAGGCAGTCGCCTGTTTCGACTATCGTGCCCTCCTTGATGACGCGCTCCTTCGCCTCGTTGAGAAGCCGCATTGTCTGTTCCTTGTCCGGTATTCCGAGCTTGCCATATGCGATGTCGTACACGTCGGCGGTCGGGACCATCGTGTGCCCGTACGTGGCACATGCCCAGCGAAGCGTGGCGACGATGCCCGCGTCTATGCGCCTTGGGTCGTCCATCGCAATGCCGAACTTCGTGCGGGCAATGGCATCGGCACTTGTGAACGCAAAGCCCTTTGCCTTCGTGAGGACGTACGGATTCGCCTTCATGACCTTTATCGTATCGTTCCCGTAGAGCTTGATGATTGTCGCGCACCTAGCCTGCGACAGTCCAAGCTCCGACAGGAACGCAACCGCCTCGAGCGTCATGAGGTGGGACGGGACCTCGTCGATGATGCTGTCGATGACCGACTTCCTCACGCCCTTGATGTCCATCTCGGCGAGCCGCTCAGGGTGCTGCGTGACAATCTCGTATGCGTTGTCACCGAGGGCGTCGACAATCTTCTTGGCGGTAGCGGGACCGAGTCCGTTGATGCCGCTGTTTGCAAGGAATGCCGCCATTGCATCCTTGCTGGACGGCTGAACCGGCGATGCCTTTCGGACGGAAAGCTGAATGCCGTACGTGCGGTCATCCACGATGCGACCCTCGATGCCAAACGTCTGCCCGTCCTGGTATCCGATAATCGTACCCTTGCAGATGAGCTCTTCCTCACGCGTCGGGATGACTATCTCACGTCCGGTGGACTTGTCGACCGCCTGCGTCATGTCAAGCGTGGCGATGACGAACCCATTGTCTCCTTGATAGCGGTTCGATACGAACACGCCCCTCACGAGGACTTCCTGCCCGTCATGGAATACCGATGACGTCTTCTTCATCGACCTCTTGAAGGCGTCGCTGTCCCTGTACGCGCCATAACCGAATCTCATGCCTGTGTCCCGTCTCCTATTCATATTGCGTATGCAATGTATGCCTAACTAATCCAGTCTGCCATTATACGGGACGATTTCGCATATGGCAAGGTGACCGTACATGTCCTGCACGAAAGGGGCACATCTCGCATGCCGAGTGCCGCCCTCATCGCACGTCTATCGCCCCTGCTACGATGTACGCGGCTATCGAGAACGAGGGATACCGCCTATTCCTTCCCTTCTTTCGGTACCAGGGTGATGCACACATCACACCCGAGTGCCTCGGCGTTCCTCACCATCGTCCTGAGCGTGACGTTCGTCTCTGGCGTGAACGTCCTCACCGACATGGTTGACGAGTCGCCAGTGACCCTCGCAAGCTGCGACCTTGTCATGTCCCTCTTGTCAAGCATCCTGTACAGCTCCGATATTAGCCCGCTGTGTGCCCTCTTGATGCCATCTGAGGTGGCATCTCCGACAGTCATGACCCGATGTCCACCATTGCCCACATACGCCGTTCTCCGTGCCTCTCCGTCGCTCATAGACCCCTCCATGCCTTTCGCTCTCCAATCGTTCTCAGCCAACACAACCGTTCCCATCGTCACGCCCGCTCTCTGTCGCTCATGATCAGTAGTTCGTCCGTCCTGCCGCGAGTCCTGTCATTGTTCGAGTAGGTGATGCTCAGCGGCTCCATCCTGTACCCCGCGTAGAGTTCCCTCACCCTCTCACAGTCGTCATACGAACAGAGCCACCTGACGCCCATGTCGCCGACATCGCGCAGACAACGCGCAAGCTCATCGTGGTCAACGCCACGCCTGTAGCACGCTGCTCCCTTCACGACATATGGCGGGTCGGCATACAGGAACAGTTCGCTGCCGTCCGGTGTCCCAAGGACGTCCTCATATGGCATCGTCCCGACACCACCAGCAACATCATCCGAAGCGGAGTCCGTGCCCGCCGCGTAGACGCCACAGAGCAGGCGCACGAGGGTAATAGCGTCATACGGACCGACGAAGCGAATCCTGCCGTCAGCAGCAAGTTCTCCAATACGCCTCACGCGCCGCTCGAGCTCCGGCTTGTTGAAGCGGCAGTCCATTCGGTATCTTCCCGACTGGTCGTTCCCGCCTATCACACCGCCATCGATGTAGCCGCTGCGGCACGTCCGGTTCAGGAAGTACGTCGCCGTGCCACGCTCGAAGCTGCCCGCATCAGGGTCGTTCGCCACGCGTCTCATCTCGCGGAACGTTCCCATGTCGACGCTGACGCTGTCAATCCATCGCACGAAGTCGTCCGTCTGGTACGCCATCGCCCGCCACATGCTGGCAATACGGTGGTCGCCGTCGTTGAACATTGCGCTGCCTACAACGCCACGATCCACAAGGGCAAGCCCAAGCCCGCATCCTCCGCAGAAGGGTTCGACCCATGTCACGCCATCGAGCGATCCGTCAGGATAGAGAGACAGCACCCTGTCCACTATGGAGCGGCGCCCCTTGCCGCCGGGATACCTCACCGGGTTCAATCCAGCCATACCGTATCACCCCTCACTCCGCAAGAAGCTGCCGCATCTCAGACATCACCGCATCACGCAGGCGCTGCGGTATCGTCCCGTCGGCAATGAGCCTATCGACCGCAGCCTCCGCCTCCACGGGGAGCGGGCGTATCGCCGCGATGCCGGTATCCTGCTGCCCATCCTCGCCGGCATCGGCGTCATCCTGTCCTGTCGCCTGTGGGACGATATCGCCATCCTCCGCGAAGTCGAACGACACGCGGGCAAACAGTGCCGTCTCGTCGCATGCCTGCCAGTTCCGCCTTGGGAGCGCCTTGTACGTGACGCGAGGCACCCTCCGCACCCTCAGCAGCACGATTGCCCCATGGACCGGGTTGCCGCTTATCGCATCGGCAATCTGCTCGTCGAGCGCGGTCGCGGATGGAGCGGACGCGCCGTCACCGTCAGCGGGGAGGCACGTGATGTCCGGCAGGTTCACAATCGGGCGGATGGTGATGGGCGACATCACCCTGAACCCGTCAGTCCCGCGCTTACGCATGTCCACTACCATCGGTCCCCTCACGGCACACACATCGGGACCGCTGATGACGGTGTTCTCTAGGCTGCCGCTGTATGATGCCCTGCCGTCATAGCCGGGAATCCAGCCAGGCTTGTGATAGTGTCCGAAAGCGACGTAGTCCCACCCGAGGTCGAGGATCCACTTTGCGATGGGTATCTCCTTTGCCTCATCCATCTGCCTCAGCGACGGGTCGCCAGCCGCCACGCCATGCACGAGGAGAACCGAATGCGGAGCATCGTCAGACGGACGGATGTCATCCTCACTGAAGCCACCATCAAGGCACACCCTGTGCGGAAGGAGAACGTACTCGATGTCGCCGACGGTCACGCGGACGATCCTGTCATACGCGAGCGTCACGAGCCTGTTCCCGGCAAACACGCTCTGCAACATCGCGAACATCGGCGTGCGTAGTGCATTGGTCGGCGTGTCATGGTTGCCCGCTATGGCGATGACAGCTATACCAGCATCAGTGAGCCTGCGGAACTCCCTTACCACCGTGACGAAGGCGTCAGGCGAACCGGCATACGTGTCGAAGATATCGCCCGACACGATAAACGCACTCGGCATTGGGAGAGCGGACACAGCCTTGTCAACCGCCTGCACGAACGCCGCGTCCATGTCGAGGTCACGCATCAGCCTTCCCGTCGTGGCATCCCTCTTCAGGATCGTACCGCTCCTCGGAGCGAGATGCAGGTCGGCGGTATGGTAGAACATGAGCGGATCATGCTCGCCGTCCGTGTCGCCCATGCCATCGCTCGTGGACGTTGGTACAATCGTTGATGCGTCGTCGCTACCAAGCTCCGTATCTGCGTCTCTCACACCACCATCGATGCCATCAAAAACCATGTCGTTATCGTCAATCGTCACAGTCGCGTCTCCCGTCGTATCCTCAATTCGGTTCAAGTCAGTACCAGACGATAGCACAAGCATCATGCATGTGCAATATATTTTTTTTCTGAGGTTTTCTGAAGGTTTCACGCTGCACGTCAGCATCGGTACGTTGTCAGCGATGCCATCCCGCCAGTCAGCCCGGATGCACGCGATTATGGTAATTGTGTGCTCGTCAGTCATTCACGAGCCGGGGCGCACCGCCTCTGGTACAATGGAAGCAATCAAGGATAGTAAAGACGGCAAGCAGCCGCACAAGGAAAGGAAGAACACCATGAGCCACAGCTGCGTAATCGTGATGGTTGAGGACGGGTTCTGCGAGGGAAGTAACCTCAAGGACAAGGTCGAATGGCTCCTCGCACCGTATGACGATGGGCTCATTGTCCCACCATACGTCGACATGACACGGGATGAAATCGTCGCCGGTATCGGCAAGGGAACTCGTGCGCACTGCGGTAACGCCCTCTGCGACAAGGCGACGCATGGAGACACAGCGGCAATCCGCAAGATAGCGAGGGACTGGTTCGACTACCAGCTCGTAGACGACAATGGCAACGCATACACCACATGCAACCCGAACGGACGATGGGACTACTGGCACATCGAGAATAACGACGGTCCCGATGACTGGCTCGCAGGTATCGAAACCCCGACGTTCCGCTCTGATGACATCCCGGATACCGAACTCATAGACCGCATGGTCGGCAACGTCATCACGCCGGACGGCGTCTGGCATCGTCAGGAGATTGATGACGATGACGGGAGCTTCGTTGCCAGCGATATCATTGGACGATACCCAGACTGCACGTGCGTCTCCGTGGACTTCCACATCTAGCAATCGGCATACAAGCAACATACATACCGCACAACAGCGAGGCGGCGGCACGCAATCCAGCAAGGGAGCGTGCCGCCGCCTCCAGTCATGCTATGCCAGTGGCAACATGGAATGTGCCCCGCCAACAGCCGCGTGGGCAGGCAACGCGACGCACGACGACAAACGAAGCCATACCACGCCACGACAGATGCCCCTGTGAGGCTCTGAGAGCCGTTCTCAGCCCAGATTCACGCCGTCAGGGTATCCCCATCCGAAAAAGCCGGCAACGCCGTTCCTGGGGCACGTACGCTGCCATTGCAGCCACTCGCGCATCGTCTTCACGCCAGTCCTCGAGCCCTCGTTGTCAATCACCAGTGTGTCCATGCCATCACTGCCCATCGAATCGGTGAGGGCGATGCCGACATGCCCGTATATCGTCCCGCTTCCGCTGCAATAGAGCAGCGCGCCAGCTTTGATGTCCGTCATACTCGTCGACCGCACGTTGTCCTGGTAATCAGCATAGGCATCCGCATACCTGCCAATGGGCAGCCCGGCATTATCGTACACCGTCTCCACCCACGCTTCGCATCTCATCGCCCCGCTGTAGCTCGTCTTGAACGCAGCTGAGATGATGCGTGCCTGCGTGTCCGTCACGCTGTACACGTTCTGCATGTAATTGAGGGTCGCCTGCGCCTGTGCCGCCTTCGTCGGCTCCGCCGCAATCGCCGCACTCAGCTCGGAGGATACCGACTGTATCTCGCCGCTCATGTCCGATAGAGACCGCTCGAACGACGCCTTCTGCTCCTGCGCCGCCGTGGCAGCGTCCTGTGCCGCCTGCACCCTGCTCGCACACTCGTCGACCTCAGCCTGCTGCTGCGTGCGGAGGTCAGCGACCCGCTGCGTCTCCGTGCTCACCTCGTCGGTCACCTTCGCACTGTCCGACAACGTGGTGAGAAGCTCCGAGAGCGTCCGAGACCCCATGAGGACCTGCACGACCTTAGACGACTCCGTGGAATACGAAGAGCGGACAATCGACTCGAGCCTTCCCTGTGCCTCGGACAGTTCGGCGCTCGTCACATCGAGCCTGCCCTGTGCCTCGTCACGCTCCGCTTCCGCCTTTCCCTGGTCAGCGACGGCGGAGAGGTACTGTGATTGTTCCTCGGATATACGCTGCTTCAGGTCGCTCGCCCTTGTGATGACATCACGTGCGGCAGCCTCGTCTGCGGCAAGGGCGACAGATGGCGTCACGACAATGCTGCCACCTGACAGGGCGATGGCGAGGGCGACGCACGCCGCAATCGGCACGCCAGCATGCCGTGATGCATGCCGAATGCCAAGGGCTTCCACAACGGGGAGATGGCGGGCGCCGTCCTGCCTCCTGCTGCCAGTCATGATGCTGTTGTTACGTCCCCGTCGTCTGAGAGTCATGCTATGCGTACCGTCCTCGCTCTGGTATTCCACCTATGTGACGTGCCATGCCATATCATCGCCATCCATCAGGAAAAAGCCTGACAAGGACGGGCAACTCACAAGGCTTCCTTGTGGGTTTCACAACAGCCCCATCAATCCACGGGAAACCACGCAGGCGATAGGACGGTAGTTTATAACAAAGACACGCCTACCACACAGCATACCAGCCAGCCGCAAGCATGTCCATACCCAGTTTGGGCAAACAGCAAGAAGGTACCGGATAAAGGGACACGGGCGGGTGATGTGACAGCAGCAGACGCCCTCGCTTGGAACGCGGCTGGTGACCGCAATTGGCAAGCGGTGCGCTCCTTTCGTTTGCACGTGCGGGAAACCGTGCTAGACTCAGTCAGTACCGAGTGGATAAACCGGCGCCGCCGCGACGGTCCCACCTGGCCTGCACTAGATACTCTTAAGGAAAGCACATCCTTACGGGTACTTAGGACAGCTTGTCCTATACTTACAAGGGTAGGTAGAGGCCAGCTCATAGGCCAGCTAGAAGTAACGCTAAGAGCAATAAGGTAAGTACCAAACCTACTGATTACTAAGACAGGAGCTAAGAGAAAGAAACAGAAAAACACCAGATGATAACCATGACAGATTCAAGCCAACAGGATGGACGTAAGAGCCGGACGGGCCTGGACAACGATGAGACGGGTAACGGCCTGCTTGAAACCGGATACCTCCCTTATACGTGAGGACGGAGTACATAGCAGGGAGCTTAAAGGGTATCATAAGGAGTGAATACCTACTAATTACCGGCCTTTTAAATAAAGGCCAAGGGGCGGCCTATCTCTCTCTTATCCCTGTCTAATCTGGGATTTTTTTTCAAACTTAGTTGCCCATCCTAGAGGCAAATACTCCTAGAAGAGTGTTATGTTACTCGAGAAAAACAGCGAATTCTGGAAAGGGCTAACTATACATTGCAAGATTCAACAAGAAGTTAGGAGTTTTTGATGATTTTCATTACTGGCGATATTCATGGGCAAGGGCTTGATTTGCAGTCGCGTATCATGCATTCTGAGATGATGAAGACGCATGGCAGGCAGGCTGATTATATGGTAGATGGCAAGCCTGTCACTGCTCTTGGTAATGTCAAGGAGCTTATGTGCTGTGGGGATGTCGGTCTGACTTATGGCAAGACTGCTTCTCCTGACATCAAGCGCGTGATGGGCATGGAGAATCCTGATACCTTGTTCATTGTCATGCGTGGCAATCATGATGACAGGTACTGGGAGAAGGCAGCGGGTGGCTCTTTCATCATAGACAAGAAATGGGGCTATACCGAGCCTGATTGCTTTGGCGGTCAGTTCATTTATGAGAAACAATATCCAAATATTCTCTATGTGAAGGATGAGGGAGGACTCTATAATATCGGTGGCAGGGCTGTCCTGTTCATTCCTGGAGCCTATTCTGTGGATATCCCTTACAGGCTGAGAATGGGACTGCCAGTAGAAGAGCATGAGCAGCTGACACAGCCTGAGATGGATGCTCTGCTTGATGCTGTGAAGAACTATCAGGGCAGGCTGATTGTTGTATCTCATACGTGCCCTTATAGCTGGATGGATGCCATTGCGGGACTATTGCATCCTGATGTGGACCAATCAACTGTTGATTTTAGCATGGAGAGAGGCATTGAGCCTATCTGGGACAATGTCAAGGATAGATGTGACGGCTGGTATTTCGGTCATTATCATCATGATGCAGAGATTAATGGTACTGATGGCATCGCCCATATGCTCTATCATAATCTCATCAGATTTGCGTAGCTGTGCTTTTTATATTATGTTTTTATGGTTGTATAATGTGCTGTAAATGCTGCATGTTATGATCCTGTAAGGCAGAAAACCACTGGGCTTGCCCGGTGGTCAGTCAGATTATTGTCATAAGTCATTCGGTCAGTAGGAGAATTCATAACATGAGCAAGAAGAGCAAGCATTGGTTCAATGCCTTAACCTACGAATTAAGCAAAGCCGAACCAATCGACGGAGAATTGAAGGACCTCGAGGAACACCTTACCGACTGGCTCGAACGCAGCTGCAATATGCTCAACGCCGCCTCCCAAAATGGTACCATCGAAGCATTCTCCTACCGCTACGCTGACGGCAACACCAATCTCATAAAAACCAACTACATTCGCACACAAATCAGAAAAGCCCTCGGCGACGAATACGCCCCTAAATACAAAACCCGCCGATTCTACGATATCGTCAATCAACAAATCAAAAACATCATAAAATTACAAGCCCAGAACATCTGGATTGCCCGACTAATCCGAGAAAACCCAGGGTTAGACGATGCTAACATCGCCAAACTGTTCTACACCGAGCACCAAGACGGCGGAAAAATCCCCGCTGCTATCCCCGTCCCAGCCGTATCATACATCAAACAAATCAGAGCACATCTCGACAAGAATAACGGCGAGCTTCCTGCAATAAAGCCGGTATTCAACAATCCAAAATTGCAATTAAGCGGCACGGATGCAATGGGGAGCGTCTGTTTCAGTGCAGATAAAGAATATTTGATTTTTATGACTTACACACCGAACGGTACCGTTAAACTGCGATTTAAATTGCCGAAAGGCAATGAGTTCCGTTCTGGTAAGCCATGTATGCCGGACGTGTTCGTCGATGACAACGGCGTCATCAAATTGCAATTCGCAATCAAGCATAACAGGCATAAAACGCTTAGAATGGTGGAACGAGCATAGACCAACGACATTGGTATAATGCAATGGCATACGACAAAGGCAGGGCATCAGGTTTTGGACGTCTGTCTTGGATATGCACGAAAACTTCGTTTGACACTGGCAAACAGATATGGCAGACTATCAAGTAAGGTGGTTGAAAGGCAACCGCACTGCCCATAGAGGGCATGCAAGGCGAGAAGGAGGAGTTTTTTCATGAACATCAACGCCTGCGTAGTAAGTGGCAATCTCACTAGAGAACCCGTCATGAGACCGAATGAGACCGGTGATGGCGGCGTCCTCTCATTCTCAATCGCATCGAACGAGAGACATCGTGATCCCCAGACTGGCGAGTTCGTCGAGTACCCGAACTATTTCGACTGCGCTGTATTTGGACGTCGTGCCGTTGCTCTCCAGAACATCCTGCACAAGGGTACCAAGGTATGCGTGAAGGGACATCTCCATTACAGCACCTACCAGTCGAAGACCGATGGAAGCACCCGCAGATCTATTCAGATTTATGTTGATGACCTCGACTTCCTCAGCAACCACGCCGGTCAGGGCAATGGCGCTCCGCAGCAGGGACAGTACGGCGGCAACTCTGGCGGCTACGGTAATGGTGCAAACGCCCAGCCCCGTCAGCGTACCACCCAGGCACAAGCACCTGCTTCCAACCAGCCCACCGTCGACAACGGATATGACGAGGATTTGCCGTTCTAATTAAATTCTGCACCAGCACATAAGCGTATCGTCACACAAGAATGCCAGCCACGTTTGGACGCCAGCAGTCCCGTGGTTGGCATTCGTCATATGCAGGCGGATTTTTCTAGACTCGAAGCATGCAGGCTTGTTGTGGATTGTATCCGTCCCGTGCTATCATCGGGCAGATATGATTGTATCTAGAACAGGCATGATGGCATTAGCATCTGCCATCCGAGAGAACAGGCATCAGGAGATTTCGTATGAACAAGAGCGGCATCGATGGGCAGAGCGCGAGGAAGACATCCACTGTAATCCTGCCTGCCGACAGCGGACATGTGATGACTGCGAAGGTACAGAAAATCAGCGTGCATCATGATGATTCCCAAGCCACCACGCAGGGGACGATGCCGCAGGCGTCCACCGATGCTGACGTGACGCATGTCATGAGACCATCAAACGCCAGTCCGCATAAGGACCAGGCATGCGGCAAGGTACTCGGGAAGAGATACAGGCTTGATTCCTGCATCGGCATGGGCGGCATGGCAGTCGTGTACAGGGGGACCGATCTCACCCTCGACCGCCTCGTCGCCGTGAAGATGATGCTGCCGCAGTACGCCGAGGACGATCAGTTCAAGGAACGGTTCTACCTAGAGGCGAAGAGCGCGGCACAGCTGCAGAGTCCGAACATCGTAGCCGTCTATGACTGGGGGTTCGACGAGCCGACCGGGTCATACTACATCGTCATGGAGCTCCTCGAGGGCATGACTCTCAAGGAGGCAATACAGGAGCACGCACCGCTGCCATGTCAGACAACGGCGGAAATCGCGATGCAGGTCTGTGACGGGCTTCAGGACGCCCACGACCATGGCATCATCCACAGGGATATAAAGCCGCAGAACATCATGCTCCTGCGCAACAAGATGGCGAAGATAATGGACTTCGGCATCGCCCGTCCGAGCGACGTACATATCACGACAGGGAGCAACGTGCTTGGGACTGCGCAATATATCTCGCCAGAGCAGACGCGCGGGATGGACGTCACGGCGGCATCCGACATCTACTCTCTTGGCGTCGTCATGTACGAATGCGTCACGGGACACGTCCCGTTCGATGGGACCGATGCCGTTACAGTCGCTCTGAAACAGGCTCGAGAAGCTCCAGTGCCGCCCGCTGACGATACGCCCTCCGTCGACCAAGTGATGAACCGTATCATCCTGAAGTGCATGGAGAAGTCGCCCGACGACAGGTTCGCGAGCGCTGCCGAGCTGAAGGAAGTGCTTGCTGCATATGTAGCTGGGCAGAACCCGAACGTGTCTGTTACCAAGACAATGCCTCCGCTGCCGGCAGGCGAGGGACGGCAGAAGGATGACAGCAAAGCACAGAAGTCAGAGAAGCGCCGCAAGATGATTATCGGAATCGCCATTGCTGCGGTAATCGCCGTCATAGGCGTGACCTCGGCAGTAATCTGGAGCACTGCTGAGGCAGACAAAGCAGCGGCAGCCGCGAACGCGAATATGACAACGGTACCGAGCGTTGTCGGTATGGATGTCGACACGGCGAAGAAGGCTATAGAGGATGCTGGACTGTCAGTCGGTAGCGTGACGGAGGAGTACTCTGATAGCGTCAGCGAGAACGACGTCATCAGCCAGTCCGTATCTCCGGACGATGGCAGGCAGCAGCTTGGCACATCGATAGACCTTGTGGTCAGCAAGGGCCCGGAGCCGCCGCAGACGGCGGTAGTCCCGTCCGTCACCGGGCAGTCGGTCGATGATGCGAAGGCAGCACTCGAGCAGCTTGGTTTCAAGGTGAGCATCGCATACGGCAATTCCGACACGATAAAGAGCGGTGACGTCATGGAGCAGAACCCGGCGAGCAACTCAACCTTGCAGATTGGCGGGACCGTCACAATCACCGTGTCAAAGGGTGCGGACATGGTCACCGTTCCGAATATCGTGGGCAAGACGAAGGCAGATGCCCAGAGCACGCTTACCTCTGCTGGCTTGACTCTCGGAAAGGTGTCACAGTCTCCGAGCGATGACGTCGAGAAGGGCAACGTAATATCGCAGGGCACTGACAGCGGCACAAGCGTAAAGCGTGGAAGTGCTGTGGACATCACGATATCTACTGGCAAGGAGACGATTAACGTCGGATCGCTCGGGCTTGTCGGCAAGACGCTCGCTGAGGCAAAGAACGCACTCAACACGTATGGCATCACAGTCACGGTGAGCGGCAGCAGCGCCCTCTCATCAATCGTCCAAGACGTCAGCCCGACAACGGCTACCAAGGGCGGGACGGTAACGCTCACGACAGTCGAGCCAGAAAGCGGAAACGGCAATGCAAACGCTGGCAACATGCAGAACAGCAACGGCAACGCGAACGCATCGGCAAATTCGAATGCCGCATAGGTAAGCTGCCCAACACGGAATCGATGAGAATATAGGGGAACATGTCCGCTGCAATCTGGGCATGTTCCCCTATTCATCGTTCCGTTATCATTACCTCGTGCCACGTGCGGCTTGGCATCTGTCTGTCCACCATTCAATGCGTCATGCTTCGCATGCCAATCGTCCACTACGAAACTTTTCTTATGGCGCGTATCGTACTTCATGCGTTCCTGTCCCTGTGCGCCCGTCGGGCGGCGCAGGTGCCCATTTCCGGTCAAGATTTTTTGGGCGTCTGCGTTCATCCGTGCGTGGTGTACGCGTTTGGGCGGGAGTGCGTGGACGTATGCATCGTGCTAATGGCGATTTCGCGAGGTGCGCTCTTGCGTCGTGAGATGCCTACTGTCAGTCCGAAGGGGATCAAGTGGCGGCGGTGCTAAACCGAGGTTCCGGGACCACGATGGGAACGTCTTCTCGCCCGATTATCGGTTCGGTCCCGATAGTGAGGGTGTCAGCATCATTCGTCCCCGCAGCGCGTCTCCGCGAATCATGGTGGGCGCCGTCAAGCGCAACCACTCCTCTTGGCAGCGGCGTCGTGCGACGGATTTGTGATGGGTGCATCGACCGAATATCGCCATTTTTTTGTATTTACATTCGGTCGATCGGAATCACGTAGCTGACCGAATTGGAACGTGGCTACTTATGGCAGGCGTCCAGGACGCGGGGGTTTCCTAATGTCTCATAGCTCAGACAGGCACAAGATCCAGAAGCGCGAGCGCACCCACAGGCTCAATGCCAAGTATGGCAGGCACGGACATGGCGGACAGGGACGCAGTGGGCACAGGGGGCACGCCGGCAGGCAGTTCCCGCAGCAACGGAGCGTGGCAAGCACGAGCATGCTTGCTGACGCCACGATAGCCCATGTAAGCGGCGGAAAAGGCAAAACGAACGACGCCCTCCGCGATGCCATCAACGGAAGCCTGGCGAAAGACGCACAGCTCGAGCACGTCGGAAGCACTGTATGGCGTAATGGACCTGACGGGAAGCGGATCCGCGTGACAGTCATAAACGTGCAGAAGGCACGGGAATACCGCGATAGGCAGGCGCTCAAGGGCATCCTTGATGAAATTGACAAGCGGGAGGGCTTGCCATCGGTTTACGACGTGGCGAACGCCCGTGCGTCACAGGCGCCAACATCAACGGTCTCAAGCCAAGGCAACCATAACGGTTCAATGGCAGCAAGACGTCAAAAGAACAACATCAATGAGATACCGATTACGGCACAGGAGCTCGCTGGCGAGCAAATCTTGTATGAGGAGCAGGCAAGCTCCGCAATGGATGACATGCGTCGGCACATAGACGAGCTGCATTCCACCATTGAGAGACAGTCTGCCATGAACAGGCGGAATGCAAGGGCGTCAGCGAAGCTAGCGAGGCAGGGAAAGACGACGCTGAAAAGGAACGGTGCTATCTCCACAGCGGCAATAGGCGATGGCGGTGATGCCGAGAACGCCAAGAAGGACGGCAAGGCAGGCAACGGACGCATGGGCGGTGGAAGCTCACGCAGCAAGGGCAGCAAGGGCAACAAGGGTAACACCGGCAAGCCCGAGCAGAAGTCCGGCAAGGGTGGCAGCAACGCATCCAAGCGGAAACCACAGCGCAATGCCAGACGCCTTGCTGGCAGTACGTCGGCTGGCTCTGGTGGCGGAACACGCGGAGGCAGCATGCCGAGCGGCGGAGCTGCTGGCGGCATGCATGGTGGAAGGAGTCAGTCACAGCGGGCAGCGGCACGCCGCCAAGCGATTGTGAGGAAGAGAATGGACCGCATTCGCCAACGCATCAAGTTCGCGCAAGCGGTCGGGAACGTGCGTCTCGTGAAACGGCTCCAGGCAAGCCTTAATAGCATGACGAAAAGGCTATCGGCGTCTCAGAAGAAAGGACACAAGTAGTAGACACAGCAAAAACAAAATGTACCGATAGACAATACGAACACGTCAGGCAGGAATAGGCACATCGCATTGTATGGCACAGTGGAGGCTTCTCGAGATGGACACCAGGCAGAACGGCACGCAAGCACAGGGCGATACACAGGACGCAGGCACCAAGACACACGTGACGGAAAACATGCAGATGCAAGCGCAATGCCGCATGGAGGAAAGCAGCAAGCAACCAGCCACCAGCCACAAGAGGCAGGACATCCTGACAACATGCAGCATCATAGCAGTGGTCGTTGGTATCATCATGTACCTTATGGCTTCGAACGCCGCGTACGTTGACACAAACGGAGTGCTCCACGAGAGTTTTGCCATGATTGTCGGGGCAAAGGTACTCGTCGTCGTAGGCGTGGCGTTCGTCATCGCGGCACTCGTCGTCAGACATAAGGCAGGGCATGGCGATGGCAGCCAACAAGGCGAATAGGACATACCGCGCAATCAGCAGACAGCGTGGAAGCTATAGCATTGGCGTGCCTGCGTATCGGATTCTGGTCCGAACGGGGCACGCCTTTTCGTCAGGAGAAGCGTACTGACGATGCTGCAGATGGGCGTCATGACATCGCGATGTTGATGGCGTTCCTCATCCAATGCCAGGCATGTGGTGGTATGCACGGGGAGTCTTGCCAATCGGCTGTGCGAGCGGTATGCTGAGGAGCGGAAAACAGAGCATCGGACGAACGCAGGATGGAATGGAGAATGGAAACACCAGCAACGACAGCGACCAGCAACAGCCATACGTACGTGTCGCTCCACACTCATAGCACCCACTCGATAGGCGACGGCATCTCTACGCCTGACGACCTTGCCAGAAGGGCGGCAGAGCTTGGCATGCCGGCAATGGCACTCACCGACCACGGCAGGATGTCTGGACTCGTGTCGTTCGAAAAGGCATGCCATGAGCATAACGTGAAGCCAATCATGGGCATGGAGGCGTACTGCTGCGGCATAGGCAGGAGCAGGACAGAGCGCACGAACTATACGATGGAAACACGTGATCTCGCAGGCAAGCCAGGGCACGAGAAGAGCTGCTACCACCTCATCCTGCTTGCGAAGGACGAGACGGGATACGACAACCTGTGCCGGCTCACGACGGAATCGTACGCCACTGGCTTCTACTACAAGCCCCGCATCGACTACGAGCTCCTCCACGAGCATCGTGACGGACTCATCGTATGCTCCGCGTGCGTGCTCGGCGAACTGTCCATGGCGGTGCAGGACGATGACATCGACAAGGCAAGGCGGGTCATCGACTGGTTCAGGGGCGAGTTCGGGGATGATTATTTCGTCGAGGTGCAGAACCACGGGCTGCCCATGGAGCTGAACGCGATGCAGACGCTGCGCGAACTTGCTGACGACAGCGACGTGCGGACCATCGTGACGAACGACTCGCACTACACCCTCAAGGGCGACGCGAAGCTGCAGAAGACCGTCATGCTCATCAACCGACACAAGAGCTGGGCAGACGCGGACGTGCGTGGCTCCTTCTTTGACGATGTCTCAGTTGACGGGCAGCGGGCAATAGAGGATGAGCACGGCGGCGAGGGCGATTCCGACCCGATCTTCGAGACGTCATCCGAGCTGTACGTCAAGTCATACGATGAGATGGTTGAGGCACTCCGTCCGAACGGCGGCGAGGGCGGAAGGGTCGAGCGAGAGCTCGCGAACACCTTGGAAATAGCGGAACGATGCGAATACGAGATACCGTTCATCGATCCGAGCGACACAGACGCATACATCCTTCCGAAGTATGACGTGACCACCGACGTGAGGTATGAGGAGTACGAGCGTAGCAGCTTCGCCATTCCCGACTACATCACTAAGGCATGCGTAAAGGAACTGCGTGACGAGGGGCATGATGAGGTGAACGAAATCTCTGACTACCTTGACGCAAGCGACATGGAAGCACTCCGTTTCCTCATGTGGCTCTGCGAGGACGGGCTGCGCAGGCGCGTGATTCCGAAGATAGACGCAGGCGGCAACCCGATGCCAGAGGAAATGTGGATTCGGAACAAGCCAAAGGGCATGCACGTCATACATACCCACAAGTCGCCAGACGAGCAATGGGTCAGGAAGCAGGTCGAAGCGGGTAGGACACGCGACGACATGATACAGGAGTACCGCGACAGGCTCGCATACGAGACGGGCGTTGTCGTAGCAAAGAGATTCGTCAACTACTTCCTCATCGTGCAGTCGTACGTGAACTACGTGCGGGCACAGGGCGAGATGGTTGGCCCGGGCAGGGGATGCGTCACGCCAGACACGATGATTCTTACACCCAATGGCGCGAAGCAGATTAGCAAAATGCATGTAGGCGATTATGTCTACGATGAGAAGGGTGATATCTGCCCAATTACGAAGGTACATCAATATAATGTGCATGAGAGCATGACTGACTTGACGATATTTCAAGGCGGGCATATACGTTTGACTGATGACCACATGGTTTTGATTGCACCCGCTGTGCATACACAGCATTATGAAGAAGCGTCAAATCCAAATAATAAATATAGGCAATATGATGATATTGCCCCGATGACGCAGCGTACTTGGGTACATGCATCACAAATCCATAAGGGAGATTGGGTATTTGTGCCCATTCCATCCAGGCAACGTACTATCGTTGACCGTTTTGATTTGGCTCAATTTATTCCCGATAATATCAAGGATAGATGTGTTGTAACAGACGACACCATCATCCGTCATGTCGGTTTTGGCAATGGTCATTCCACAAATGCACTGTGCATTCATGCAATAAGTCGAGCAACAGGTATATCACGCAACGCATTGCATGACTATATTAGCAATCGTGTCGTAACCCAGCAAGCTACTATATCGCGCCTCAATGAATATACGTTACAATATGGGCTTACAGCAGAAGAATGGAAGATGCAGTTTACTGGATATCATCATGATGAGATTTATCCACGGTATATTGATATGAACTCTGATCTTGCGAGATTTGTTGGGTATTATATTGCCGATGGCGATGTACATCGTGGTGTAATCGACTTAGCATTTAACACTAATGACACTACTTATATTAATGAATATGAGCAGCTGTCACAACGCATTTTTGGACAGCAGATGTCGCTTGAAGTGCATGCTAATGAACCAAATCTGACGACTGGGCACATCATCTCGCCCATTATCGCTGCATTTATAAAGTCGCTTGTTCCAGATACGGTCGAGAATAAACGTATCCCACAGTTATTTATGGAACAAAATGACGCATTTACGTTGTCATTACTGACAGGACTCATCGATGGCGATGGCTCAATACGTGATAAAGGGAAAATTAAATATACGTCCATCAGTAAAACGCTGATATACCAAATTCGTTTCCTATTCTTGTCCCTAGGGGAAATAGGGACTGTATTTACACGGCACCATGTTAATCACCCAACATGGCATGATTCGTACACGCTGAGCTATACGACATCACCGCTATTCGAGAAATTACTCAACGTTCCTGACAAAAAGGGACGGCAGGGCACTCATACCGTGACCACTATTGATGGCTACATATGCATGAGAGTCAAAAATAATGCGCAGTTTAATTATAAAGGGACGGTATACGATCTCACGGTAGACACGAAGAACGAGCCGAGCTATACGACCGAAGCGGGCATCATTCATAACAGTGGCGCTGGCTCGCTCCTCAATTATCTGAGCGGCATCACGAGCGTCGACCCGATACCGAACGACCTCCTGTTCTTCCGCTTCCTCAACAAGGACAGAAAGGGATACCCGGACATCGACGTCGACTTCTCCTCCCACGGGCGCGACGACATCCTGTGGCCACACCTGCGCGAGGTATATGGCAAGGACAGCACCGCGATGGTCGCCGCATACACCTACTTCTGGGGCAAGGCGGCGATAAAGGCGGCTTCGCGCGTGCTTTTCGATTGCTCGTCGTGCCGCACGATGACACCAGAGCAGCGCAGGGCTGGCAAGGATGAGAGCATCACGCTTAGCAATGCATTGTGCGACCTCATAGATAACAGACCGCATCTCGACCTCAGTGACGAGCTTACTGACGAGACAGACGCGAACGGCAGACCGCTCGGCAACGAGCCGCTCAAGGCGCTCATCAAGACGGACAGACGCTACCAGCAGATAATCGACCTCGCGCTCATGCTTCAGGGCATGATATCAGGCGAGTCGCAGCACGCGAGCGCGTACATCCTCAGCCCACACCCGATCGTAGACAAGCTCCCACTCATGGTGTCAAAGGACGAGAGGGAGAGAAGCACCGCAAGCGGGGAGCCAGTCCAAGACTACATCATCCAATACGACGGCAGGGAGATACAGGACCAGCTTGGGTACGTCAAGATGGACCTCCTCTGCATTAACGACCTCGAGGTCATTACACAGACCATCAAGAAGATACATGACGCATACGGCGTGGACATCGACATAGACAACATCCCGTTCGACTGCAAGACCACCTTCGACCTGCTCAGACAGGGGAAGACCGCAGGTGTCTTCCAGTTCGACGGGTCGCCCGTGCCAAAGCGCCTCATCACAGAGGGAAAGGCAGACAGCCTGAACGACCTTTCCATGATCAACGCCCTCGACAGACCGGGATCACTCAATATGGGCATGGACAAGGAATTCATAGAGAGGAAGAAGGACAAGAGCAAGATCAAGTACTTCTCGCCAGACGCGGAGGAAGTCCTCAAGAAGACATATGGGCTTGCATGCGTGGCAAGGGATTCCATCGTGATGACGTCTGATGGCGAGAAGCCAATCCAGGACATACGGATTGGCGACAAGGTCCTCGCGGAGGACTGCCAATGGCATAACGTGTCCGCGTGGTATGACAAGGGCATCAGGGAGACGCTCAGGATACGCACCGATTTCGGCGGCGAGCTCGTATGCACGCCTGACCACAAGATTCTGACAAGTGACGGCTGGGTTCGTGCTGACCAGCTCAGCAAAGGCATGCTCATAAAAGGGGCGATGCCATCTGACATGCCACATGGAGCGAACGTTCGCACGATAGAACCGCTTGATTACAAGGACTGGCTCATAGGGCTATTCCTTGCTAATGGGCATTCTCCGAAGCATGGTGTGCCCAATATATCGTGCGGCTCGCGAGAGAATGCCGAACGCATTGCCGAGATAGCCCGTACAGTCCTGCCAAACATGCAGAACATTCATCTGACCATGGCAGACGGGCACAAGTATGGAGCAGGCATAACTTGGCATGTCGTATTCTCGCAGACACCGAGTGGAACGCATAACGGGCATTTTGGCAAGCAAGCCGTGCAGAATGACATGAACGCGTTGCTCAAGCAGTATGGGCTGTTCGGCAAAGTTAAGGATGAGAAGAAGTGGCCTGAGAAGTACAGCTTCTCGACCATAATCGGCATCATAGAGGGCGATGGAACTGATC
>Ga0256406_1003449_pt1 | contig 19665 bp, 18 predicted proteins | sample RumenRJG_03DNA_FD_185986 | JGI IMG/M metagenome (GOLD analysis project Ga0256406, IMG submission 185986) | Bovine rumen microbial communities from Lethbridge, Alberta, Canada - RJG_03 | ecosystem: Host-associated > Mammals > Digestive system > Stomach > Rumen | place: Canada: Alberta | collected...
CCCAATCAATCCGGCTGCTAAGTTCTGAGAGTTATAGAAGACTTCATCGAAGATAGATGACTTCATCAAACAGGCCCAGAGATTATGACTATTGAAAGGATCGCCGAAGACCGATTTCGTGAGTTCTTTAAACGATGGTAAGAAGAAACGTTGGATGAGGTTGTAGTTACCGACATAAAGATTGCGATTCAATCCACCATCCTGACCCCAGACATAACCGAAAGGTTGGTTGAAACGTTTGGAAGCATAGACCTGGAACCAAAGAGCAAGGACACCGCAGACCACTAAGAAAGAAAGATACTGCGGAACCATCACCAGAAGCTTCTGGCTTCCTTCTTTCTTTTGGCAGGAGAGAACGAATTCATAGACGAATAAGAATCCGATCGGTAAACAGATGACGGCGGAATTGAGTTTTGCCATCATGGCTAATCCAAGAGTCACCGCACACATCATGATGGAATACCAATCTTTTCCTTTTTTGATGTAGCGAAGAGCATAGTAGAGAGCCATCGTACTCAAAAGGAAAGCAATAGGGTCGTTATTCAATAGACCAGAGAACTCTGTTAATCGAGGATAGAAACAGGCAAGACAGGCTAATAAAGTAACTTCTTTTCCTTCTTCTTTATAAAGAGTAAGAATCTTGATGAAGAAGATAGCTTCTAAGAAACGATAGAAAACCGCTAAGATAGCTGTGCTTCCGAAGAGAAAATAACGATAAGCATCGTAGTTTCTATAAATACCGGCTTGGAAACGGGTGATGGCATAATCCTTCATCCGAAAAAGATTGACAAAGAAATCCAGGATATGCATCCACATAGCCTGAACAAGAGCATTGAGGGGTGGATGATAGAACTGACCTTCATTCGTGGAAGGAAGAGCACCATATTCATAGATATTCCAAGCATAATCGGAATGTTCGTTCGCATTCCAGACATCGTGCTGACGATCGGTCGAAAGGTTATAGCAGGCATAAGTCAAAGAGAAGACCCAGGAAATAAGAACAATAAAGAAGAAGATCCATTTCTGATTCAGACGATGAAGCTTAAAGAGAACAAAGCCATAGAGGAAAATAAGGATCAGTAAACTGAAACCGAAAGCGACCGCTATCGTCTGTCCGTTGCCTTCTACAGCATTCGCATATGGTTTCAGGCAAAGGTAGAAGAAAGTCGTCAGGAAAAACATCAGAAAGCCGATACCGAAATTGATACCGAACCTTTTGGCACCTTCAGCAAAAGTCTTTGAAGAGTCTGTATTAAATAAATAATCCATTTTTCGAAAATTTTCTTTCCATTTTACAAAGGCGCTAAAGAAAAAGGAAGTTAGGGGTCGTGCTATAATTGAGCCATGCTTGTATTTGATACCATTTGTGCGTTAGCCACACCGAAAGCCAAATCCGCTTTGGCTCTTGTCCGTCTCTCGGGAGAGAAAAGCTTTCCGATTCTCTCTCATATGATCCATAAGGACATAAAAACCATCGAAGCCAATCACGCTTACTTTGTTAGACTCTATCAAGATAAAAACAATCCGAAGACCTTCCTAGATGAAGCGGTCATCGTCGCTTACAAAGGACCGAAATCCTATACCGGTTTTGATAGCGTTGATTTCTCTCTTCATGGTTCTCCTCTGGTTGTAGAAAATGTTTTATCTGCTTTAGTCTCCTTAGGAGCAAGAAGAGCCGAGCGTGGAGAATTCTCCGCTCAGGCCTACTACAACGGCAAGATGGACCTTCTCAAAGCCGAAGGAATCAACGACTTAATCAATGCAACTTCAAAGCGTGCCTTAGAAATTGCTACTAAGACCTTAAGCCAAGAAAACACGAAAATCGTCACTGCTTTGAAGAACGATCTTCTCTCAGATTTAGCAACTTTGGAGTACTATGTCGAAAACGAATATACCGAAGGAGAAGCCAATAATCTTCCCGAAGATCTTCATAAGGTAGCTTTGGATTTAGAAGAGAAAGAAAACGAGCTTGGTACTCTTATTGAAAAGACAAAGAAAGCAAACCGCGAATATAACGGCTTCACTGTCACTATCGCCGGAGAACCGAATGTCGGAAAATCCACGTTGCTGAATGCAATCTTAGGAGAGGACAAAGCCATTGTTTCTCCGATTCCGGGAACGACACGTGATGTCGTCGAAGGAGAAAAAGAAATCGACGGCCTTCTTTTCCGTTTCAAGGATACGGCAGGTTTACGTCATACCGATGATTTAGTCGAGAATCTCGGTATTGAACGCTCCTATGAAACGATGAAGAAAGCAGACCTGATTCTTTTAGCTTCGGATTCCGGTTTTACGGATATCGACCAGAACCAAGAGGTTCAGGCGATACTCAAAGAAAAGCCTCATATCAAGATCGCAACCAAGAAAGATATCAATAAGAACCAGAAAGAGGCGGATATCGCTATCTGCTCGAAAACCGATGATTTAGGACCTCTGATTGCTTTGATGAAGAAGAAACTCAATATCGAACAGAAAGAGGAATCCGAATTCTTAGGAAAGAGAGAAGAAGAATATCTCATCTCCATCCGTGACCAAATTCAGAAAGCACATCAGGCTTTATTAGATACCGGTCTTATCGATATCACTTCCGATACCCTGAGAGAAGCTATCTCCCTCATCAATGATCTGATGGGAAATAGCAAAGCAGAGACCATGGAAGATATCTACGCTACTCTGTTCTCTAAATTCTGTTTAGGAAAGTAACAATGAAGATTCTCGATACGCATTGTCATCTCAATGACGATCAGCTTTACCCTATTGTAGAAGAAGTGATTAAAAGAGCCAAAGAAAATGCTGTCGTCGGTGTTTATAATGCCGGAGATTCGCTTCCTTCTTTTGATCATATCTTAGACCTTCATACGCGTTATCCTTCCTTCTGTAAAGTAGTGCTAGGAATCCATCCGGAATTTGCCAAAGAATCCGAGGATTACTTTCAGAAAGCCTACCAGAAGATAGAAGAAAACAGAAACGTTCTTTCGGCAATCGGAGAGATTGGTTTAGATTATCATTACGATAAAAGTGAAGAAACAAAGAATATTCAGAAGCAGAGATTCGTAGAACAGATAAGACTAGCTAAGAAACTAGGTCTGCCGATTGTCATCCACGCCAGAGATGCCGATTTCGATACGCTGGAAATCATCAAAGAAGAACTTCCGCCGAAGATTGATCTTCACTGTTTCTCAGGAAGTCTAGAAATTGCCAGGCAATATCTGAAGCTTCCGATTCAAGTCTATTTCGGAATTGGTGGAGTCTCTACTTTCAAGAATGCCAAGACTATCAAAGAAGTGATTGCTTCCGTTCCTCTTTCTCATTTCTTGAGTGAGACCGATTGCCCTTATTTAGCTCCTACACCTCATCGAGGAGAAAGAAACGAACCCTGCTATCTTCCTTTTATTTTGAATCAGATTGCCCTATTAGTGAATAAGCCTTTGGAAGAAGTTGCTGACCAGATATATCAGAACGGAGAAGTATTTTATGGAAGAGATCAATAACCGCCGCTATTGCTATGTGATCGAAGGAGTGACTGACGAAGATAAACTGAAGAAAATCGGTTGTCTTTTTGTGGTCAAAACCGGTGGAAAATATATCCGTTCGGATATTCTTTCCTTTTTAGCAGAAGTCCATAAAGTAAGAGAGCTTGTTCTTGTTACCGATCCGGATGGTCCGGGAAGAGGAATTGCTCAGCATGTCCAAGCCAAAGTCGGTCCCTGCATCGAAGTACATGCGGAAAAAGCGAAAGCTATCTATCACGATAAAGTAGGTATTGCCGAAATGAAAAAAGAGGATCTGAAATCTCTTTTGAAACCTTATATCACCCATGATCTTTTCTGCGATGAGAATCTCTCTTTAGGAGAGGATGATTTCATTGATTTAGGACTGGTCGGTTCTGGCTCCAAAGAGAAGAGAATGAAGATTGTGAACAAGTATCATCTTCCTTACACTTCCGCAAAGAATGTAGAAGATGCTTGTTTGATGTTAGGTTTGAATAAGAATGATATTGAGGAGATCATTGCGGATGAGTGAACTAGAAAGAATTCAAGGGCTTTTAAAAGAATATGGATTAGCAGCCAAGAAATCCTTCGGTCAGAACTTCCTGATCAACGAAGGTGTTATCAAGGCGATTGTCAAAGGGATGGATGTCTCCTCTTTTGATACGGTCATTGAAATCGGACCTGGCTTAGGTTCGTTAACTTTACCGCTTTCGAAACAGGCAAAAAGGCTCTATGCCGTTGAAGCGGATAGAGACATGGTCAAGGTTCTCACGGATCTTTTCAAAGGACAGGAAAATGTCTCTATCATTCAATCCGACTTTCTCCGCTTTGACCCCGATAGTGTGAGTCAGAAAGAAAACCGTCTTATCTTAGGTAATCTTCCTTACAACATCACTTCGGAGCTCTTTGAATACATGCTGGCGAAAGGTTTTGCTTCTGCCGGAGCAATGGTACAAAGAGAAGTTGCCGATAAACTCACCTATGTCAAAGGAAAGAAAGAAAACACTCCCTTAGGAGCTTTTATCAAAGCAAGTGGAGAACTTACTCTGATCAAAGAGGTCGATTCGTCCTGCTTCTCTCCAGCGCCGAAGGTGGATTCTGCTTTTATCCGTATCGATCATAAAAAGGATGTTCCTTTCACGCTTTACCCTGTTGTCAAAGCTCTCTTCAAAGATCCGAATAAGACCATGGGTAACTGCTTAAAGCAGTCTCCTCTCTATGAGAACTTATTACCGGTTCTCAAAGAAAAAGGAGATGAAAGACTCTCTTATCGCGCCCGTCAATTAGAAGCCGATGAATTGATTTCTTTTGCTTCTGAGATTCTTTCTCTTTCTTCTCGGTAAGTGCTTTCAAATCATCTTTTGTTTCTTAGAGAGATATCTCTCTGTTTTTCGATTGCGAACGTTTTAAGAAAAGATTAAGATTTCTCTCAACTTATCTTCCTTGTTATCAATCTATCAGGAGGTGCTGAAGATGAAAAACACAAAGAAATTATCGCTTGTCCTTTTTCTTCTGACTCCTATCACTCTTACCGGATGCAGCAAACTTCTTCATTTACCAGGAAACGTCGTCTCGACTTCTTCGGTAACGAGTCAAAAGAAACTGGTTCTCAAGTCTTTGCCGACAGCGGATGTCTATTATGTGGGTCAAGGTTTTGATACGACCGGATTAGTGATTGAAGAAGAAACGTATGAGAACGGAACTCTATCTTCTACAAACGAAATCACTGATTACACATTGACCATTCAGGAGACTTCTACCGTTGTCACTTCTTCTTTCACTTTCACTGAGAGCGGTGGTTTCAATGTCGTTGTCAGCAAAGATAACGATGAAACCGTCTCCTTCAGTATCGATGTCGAAGATGTAAAAGATTATTCTGAAAAACTTCTTATCTCTTCTTATCCGAAAACCGGCTATACCAAAGGAGAAACCTTCTCTTTGGATGGCTTAGTCGTAAAGAAAAAGATTTCCTATGTCACTGATAAAAAACATACTTCCACAAAGGAAATCACCAATTACACTCTTAAAATCATCGATGACGATACCGGGGAAGAAAGCGATGCTACCGATTACGTTTTTAATAAAATCGGTAATTTTACCGTCTCTATCCAGACAACCGATACCAAACCGATATCTACTTCCTTCACCGTCTCCGTCGGTGGAGAAAGCCATCTTCATAGCTTAGAATCCTATACCGATGATTCGATTGCTGCAAACTGGACCGACGATACCGATAAAGTCACTCTCTCCTTCACCAAGACCGGAGCGAATAACACAGATAAAGGTTATATCACCCCTTCCGAGATCGGAACTACGTACACCTTTGCCGATGCGGGAGAAAGAAGTGTCTATAACTGGCATTACACACCTTCTACCGGTAAAGTTCCGCTTCTTGTTGTTCCTCTCATCACTCCTGGCGATGAAGAATTAGCGACCGAAGATAACTGGAACCTCATCGAAAAATGCTTCTTCGGCAAGAAAGAAGATATGCACTTCGAATCTCTTCGCTCCTATTACTATCAATCCAGTTTCGAACAGCTCGATTTCACCGGTGGAGTCACCGGTTACTTCAATCCGGCTTCCGTAAGCAATACCTTCTCCTCCATTGAAAACTACACCGAAACCAATATCGCCCGTTTACCACAGCTTGCCTTAGATTGGGCCGTAAGCAATTACGGTATTGATCCGAAAGATTACGATTCCAACAAAGATGGTTATGTTGATGGTGTCTGGCTCATTTATCTTCATTCGGTTTCTTCTTCCAGTAACTTCTGGGCCTTTACTTCCACCAATGGAAGCAGCAACGGAACCGTCGATGCACCTGTTGCTAACACCTTCGGTTGGGCTGGCTTAGGCTTCCTCAACGACAAAGCGTATAGTAGCGGAAGCGATAATGCCGCAGCCGATGCCCATGTTCTCATCCATGAGACCGGACATATGCTCGGATTATCGGATTACTACTCCTATTCTCAGACCGGTTATGCTCCTTTAGGAACGGCCGATATGATGGATAACAACATCGGCGACCATAACCCTTATTCCAAACTTCTCTTAGGTTGGGTCAAACCTTATATCGTCACCGGCAATGCAACCATCCATCTTTCTTCCGATCAGTATAAGAACAATGTCATCCTTCTTCCTTATGACGACAAGACCTATGCTAAAGATAGTGACGGAAAATACATCTTCAATCCGTTTGATGAATACTTGGTTCTTGATCTCTATAACGATAACAATCTCAACTATCAGAATTACGATGCCTATTATGCCTTCACCGTCAAAGCAACCGGTGTCCGTCTCTACCATGTCGATTCGAGATTAGCCGAATACACCACTTCCGGAATCTCTCTTCTGGAAAATCCGGACAGCGCCTTTGAAGGAAGCAAATCTATTCTCCGCGTCATCAACAACAGCGAAAGCGGAGATCATGCCGAAAGCAGCTATCTGGGAAGAAACGCAAACAACGCCTTTGATGAAATCCGTTGGATCTCGGCCGATGGTACAAAGCTGAATTCCTACCATCGTGCCAGCGCTTCTTCTCTCTTCACTACCAGTGGAAAATCTTCTTTCTCCTTTGCTTCCTATGCCAGTCAATTCAACACGACAAGAGAAGACGATACCACTCTCTACTTCAACAATAAGAAAGCCTGCTCTCTCAGCTTCAATATCACTTCCTTAACCGACTGAAAAGAAAAAGCTACGATGAGAATTCAATCTCAAAGTAGCTCTTTTTTAATGCTTCATATAAACTTCTAATCAATAACAACTTTCTTTATTTTTTCTGTGTTGTTTCTTCTTTCTTGGCTTCTACTGGATAAGGAGTAATCGTGAAATCCTTACGAAGAATCATCCATACAAGATAGACAACTCCACCGAGGAAAAGAAGCAGACACCAGAACTGAGAAGGAGATAAACCAGGGATCAAAGATCCGCGGTGATCTCCTCTTAAGAACTCGTTGAGGAAACGGAAGAGACCATAGCTGATAAGATAGATAGGCATCGTCAGTTTCGAATACTTTTTGAAGAGAAGAATCAGAAGAACTATAGCTAAGATAAAGAGGAAAACACATTCGAAAATCTGAGTTGGCCAGACTTTCTTTCCGGGTGTTGTACGGAACTCCACTCCCATCCAATAGAAAGGAGAATCTTCCGGAATCGGAGAACCATAACAGCAACCGTCAAGGATACAACCGATTCTTCCAAATCCATGTGCTAAAGGTATCGCAGCACCGGCAACCGCAACAATTTTATCTAAAGTTCCCGGATATTTCTTTCTTAAGTAGATTGTCCATTCGATAAAGAAAGATCCTACTCCTCCGATGAGTCCTCCTAGGAAAGTCATCGCCCAGGTCCAATGATAGGTGGAAGGAGATTCGATGAAGTCATAGAAGTTCTGGAAGAGGATAGCAAACAGGAAACCGAAGGCTCCGGCTATCACAATACAGATCTCATAGTCGGTCGCACAACCTTTCGGGGCATGGATTCTGCGATAGAAAAGCTCGAGTACAACTAGAGCCAGAATAAAACCGATCAATATCGGTATCGGATAAGGATCAAACGGGAAGTCAGCTGGAATCATGTTATTGTTCCTCAATCGGTGTTTTCTTACTTCTGGTAAAAAGTACAAAAAGTAAGAAAGAATAGGCTGTCAGCACAATACCTATCGCAGCACTATATATAACATAAGAAACAGAAAAAGTCGTGGAATATAGTCCGCTATAGAGAGTCATATTGAAGAAGTTGTAAAGGAAATGTCCGAGTAAAGGAAGCAAAGGTGTTTCAAAAAGAACCGCTAAGAAGCCTAAGATAATACCGAGAAGAAGCGTGTATCCGAGCTGTGCAAGCACAGCTCCGTAAGCGTTTCCATAAAAATTGATGACATGCATCAAAGAGAAGCAAAGAGAAGAACAGAGAACGGATAAAAGTTCTTTCTGTTTCTTATTAGAGAAGAGATTTTCAAAATAGGAAAGCAGAAGATAGCGGAAAAGAATCTCTTCGATGGATGCCATCACTAAGACCATAAAGACACTGATAACAATAGTAGAAGAAATAGCATCTTTTCTTTCCTGATGAAAAAACAGAGCGTAGAAAAGATTCGAAGCAAAGCCAAAAACAAAAGGAAGTAAGGCAAAATAATCTCTTTTACTTCGTATCGTTTCTTTCTCTTCCCGACGATTCCAATACGCTTCTTTGATAACAAGAAGGAGTAAACAGAGAAGAACCAAAAGGCGAACAAAAGAAGCAAGAGATGCTTCTGGAATCCATTTCTCTATCGGTAAAAGATCAATCCCTAAATAGAACAGTAGGAGATAAAGAAAACTATAGAGACGGTTTGTGTTCTTTTTATCGGAAGCCATAAAGGCATTATACAACAAAAGAGAATTTACATTCTTCCCATATAACACCAAAAAGAAAGAAAGTATAATGTCCCTGTTGAAAATAAAAGGATTTTTCTATGGAACAGGAAAACAAAAAAGAAAGAAACAAAGTAGGTGGATTCTTCTTAGATGGTGCAAAAGGTATCACCTTAGGAATCTCGGCTGCTATCCCTGGACTCAGCGCCGGAACCATAGCTGTTGCTGAAAGCTGTTATGACACTCTGATCGATGCCATCACCTCGTTAAGAAAACAGTTCAAAAAGAGCTTCTTGATTCTTTTACCCTATATCTTAGGCTTACTGATCGGAGCTTTAGCTGCCTTAATCGGTATTCAGAAAGGTTATGATGCTGCACCTTTCTCCTTAACCGGTTTATTCGCTGGGTTTGTTTTCGGTTCTCTACCCATCACCTTCAAAGAGCTGAAGAAAGGAACCGATCCGAAAGAGAAAATCATCCACTGCCTCAGTTTCCTTCTCTGCCTCTTAGTCGCTGGTGGTATCGGTGTCTTATGCGCTTTGACGAAAGTTAACCTTGCTAGCTACTTACAAGCCCGTGTCTGGTGGATGTATCTGCTTGTCTTAGTAGCCGGTATCTTAGCTGCCGGAGCCTGCATCGTTCCTGGTATCTCCGGTTCCATGACGCTGATGGTTATCGGTATGTATTATCCGATTCTCAATACCTTCTTCTCCCGTTCGAATGAGTTATCCATCTGGTCGAGCGATAGCGGTTCCTATATTGGAACCGGTGTTGTCCTTCTTATCCTTCTTATTGTCGGTGCTATCATCGGTGTTGTCCTCTCTTCGAAGATGATGAAGGTCTTATTAGCCAAACATCGTGTCTCTACTTTCTACGGTATCTTAGGTCTGATCTTAGGATCCTTAGTCTCGATGTTCATCAACGCCGATATCTATCCGAAGTATCAGGCTGGTATTGCTACTTGGGATTATATTGTCGGTGCTGTTCTCTTCTGCCTTTCTACCTGTGCTATCTTCTTCCTTATCAAGTACACCGATAAGAAACAGAAGAAAGCTGCTGTTGAAGAAACGAAGTAAATAAAACTAAGAAGAAAAGCCACACCCATGCGAGTGTGGTATTTTCTTTTGTCTTCGTCTGTTTATGGATGTGAGCCAGGCTGACCAGGTCCACCAGGACCTCTCTGTCCACCACCGGGTTCTCCTCCTTGTCCAGGGCCTTGTTGAATAGAGCCGATTGTCGAAACTTTGGAAGAGATGGTTACGGAACCGACAGTGGTAGTACCGCTCGTTAACGTATAAGTCTTACCAGAAGAAAGAGAAGGCGAAGAAAGAATGATGGCACCGCCGGCTTTCTTTGTAGTAGTCGTTAAGACCGTATTGCCATCACTATCGGTGAGAGTGAAGGTCGTTCCTGCCGTGTAAGTAGCACCAGCCATAATTGTATAAGCGGTCGAATCGTTCTGCGGATTTTCAATCATCGCTGCCGAACCGGAAGCGATGACGGTAGCTCCGTTCATATAGTAACCTTTATCGGTATCTAGCGGAGAATCCGTACCACTTTCGGAGCATTCAACATTAATGGTTCCAGCATTGAAGTAAGAGTAACCATTGGAGTCTAAACCATCCCCGCCGGAAACAACATTGAGCTTTCCACCATTGACAGAGATATAGAGATTATCCGTGTAATAATCCGAAGCGGCGTTGATACCATCGTCCTCGGCGACAACCGAGATGTCACTCTTGGAGCCATAGATAGCAACCTGACTTCCTTGAATGCCTTCATACGATTTGGTGATATCGATTGTGTTGTTCTTAAGAATGACCGCACCATCTGCGGAAAGAGGCTGATCGGAACAGGAGGCCGTGATAGAAGAATCCTCGACAATCATCTGACCCTGATTGACGTGAAGACCATCGTCAAAAGTGTTGAGAGTCAAAGTCGAAGAAGTAATCTGAAGCGTGTATTCTTCCCCCGAAGAAGAAGCGACTTCTTTGGTATTGCCACTTGCATCTTCATAATCGATAACACCGACCTTGATACCCTTGCAGGAATTGACGATAGCATAGGTTCCGTCTCTTCCTCTCTGTTCGGAAGCAACCTTGCTATAGGTATCCCCGTTCTTGGTGTATTTGAAATCATCAGCTTCATAGTCGCCGGAAGAAACAAGAGCGCTCGAATAAGCGACCATCATCGAACCCGTGGTAAGGTTGACCGTTGAAGAATCAATCAAAACAAAAGTATCGGCCTGAATACCATCGCCAGAACCAGTGGTTTCATCGGTAGAAGCATTGGCATAGGTGTAGATATACTTCACATCCTCAAAGACAACATAACCGTCTTCTTTAGTGAAAGCAGTAACCGAATCCTCCATTTCGGAATGGATGCCGTCTTTTCCGGAATCGTTGACCTGAATGGTGGCACCTTTTGCAAGAACCTTAGAACCGGAGATACCATGACCATCCCCATCTCCGGAAGCGGTCAGGTTCAAAGTGATATCTTTCAGATAGATACCCTTCTCCGATTTCAGGCAGGACTTGCCAGTCGACGTGATAGAAAGAGTTCCCGAACCCACGACATAGAGATCACAGGTCACATCGACCGCATTCTTTTTCGCCGTGATTGTGTTGGATGAATTGTTGAGTAGAACAATCGTTACCGATTCCGTGAATTCATCTTCAACGGTGATAGCTTTGCTTTTCGCCGTGAAAGTTGCTCCATCCAAATAGAGAACAACACTTCCCTTTGCTGTCAGAGCAATCGAAACCGAGGTGAAACTATCTCCTTTGAAATAATAGGAGCCGGCTTCAGTGATGGAGGTGTCGTCTTTCGTCATTGTTTTATAAGTAGACGGAAGAGTAACAGCGTTATCCATCTGGGTGAGTAAAGTAGAAGTGAGATAGTCATCCACATTCAAAACAACATAGTCGGTATCGTCGTATTCACTGCCGCTATTGTTAGAAGAAGTGGAATCCGAAATTGTAGAAGAAGAAATCGGAGCGGATGAAGAAGGAGAAGAGGAGGAAGTAGTAACGGAAGAGGTGTTATCTGTTCCGCCACAGGCCGTCAAGACAGAGAGACTGATCAAAGAGAGAAAGAACTTTGCTTTTTTCATGGTTCTTATCCTCATTTCGTTTTCGTAAGTATGTAAAGGAATGAAAAGAGATTCAAGGAAAATAAGCGAGGCTTAAGTATCTTTTATCTAGAAGTTAACAATGCTTTATATTTGTAATTTCACATATTTAGTAATATTTTAAGAAGTATTTTCTTAAAAACTAAGCTTTTTTAATCTGTAACTTAAAAATGTTAATGTGCTGATAGCACATTTGTGTAAATTATCCTCCACTATTTCAAAACAAAAGATAAACAAAGTTTTAGGCCTTGTTTTGAGCAGAAATTTCGTAGTCGAGTACAGCAAAAAAGCTTGGATTTCCCTAACAGAACTCTGTCAGAGAAACCCAAGCTGTGAAACGCGTTAAGAGAAAGACAGATTAGTCTTTATACTGCTCGTAAGCCTTGGAGATGGATTCGTTGTGGTTGATGGCGTAGATCATATCGCCGATCATCGGAGCAAGAGAGACGACCTGAATCGGAACTTCCTTGGAGTTGATGAAACGATGATCGAGCGGGATAGAATCCGTGACATAGAATTTATCGATGACCTTCGCGGCCGATAATCTCTCATAGGCAGGATCGCTTAAGACCGGATGCGTGACCGCCATACGGACGGAGAGAGCACCAGCGTTCTTTAAGGCGTTCGCCGCAGCGACAGCCGAACCGGCGGTATCGATCATATCGTCGATGATGATGGCGTTCTTACCGCTGACTTCACCGATGATGTTCATGACTTCCGGCTGATACTTGTTGTTACGTCTCTTATCGATGATGGCTAACGGAGCATTGAGCTTCTCAGCGACCTTACGGGCGCGGTTGACTCCGCCGTGATCCGGCGAGACAACAACGGTATTGGCTTTATCGATTTCCGGGTCATTGTATAAGACATGGCCTAAAAGTGGAATAGCGGACATATCATCTTCCAAGCAGGCGAAGAAGCCCTGTTCCTGAGAAGCGTGGAGATCGAAAGTGAGAACATGGTCGACACCGGCAGTGACAAGAAGATCGGCGACGAGTTTGGCAGTGATCGGTTCACGCGGTTTGGACTTGCGGTCCTGACGGGCATAACCGAAATAAGGGATGATGACGTTGATTTCACGGACAGAGGCACGACGGAGAGCATCGACGAAGATGAGAATCTCCATCAGGTTGTCGTTGACCGGCGGGCAGGTGGACTGAATGATGAAAACCTGTTTTCCACGGACAGTTTCTAACGGCGAAGCAAGGACTTCTTTGGACGGGAAGCGAGCGAGATAGACCGACCCGAGCTTAGTTCCTAAATAGTCAGCGACACTCTTAGCGAGATCCGGATTGGCAGATAAGGCATAGATGACGGCATCATCAGTGAGCTTCATGGTTTCCTCCCAAAATACCGCTCTATGATACAACCAAAACGCACAGAAAAAAAGGCGAAAGAAGGACTTATGCTTAGAAAAAAACGGAGTCGGCTCAGAGAGCAAACTCCGTCAGATAACAAGAACATCCTTTCTTCTCGAAGACACCTTTGGCACGTTCAAGAAGTTTCTTATCTTTATGAAGGGCGAAACAGGCAGAACCGGTACCCGACATCGAAGAGAGAGTTAAACCCATCCGCTTCATATCGTCAAGAATCTCCTGAATCAGAGGGAGAGCTCTAATAGCAGGGACTTCTAAGACGTTGATCATATTCTCCGCAATCTTCGCTTCATCATCGACCTTTAAGGCTTCGATGAGAGCAGGGATATTAGGATGTTTGACTTCGCCGACCATATCGAAAGCTTCGTAGACCGATTTGGTCGATAAGCCGATATTCGGTTTGACGATCAGAACCGGGTAAGAATAACCGACCGAGATCGGAGTTAAGACTTCGCCGATTCCACCGACTCTCGAAGGTTTGTCATAAAGGCAGAAAGGAACATCGGCTCCGATCTTCAGAGCGAGATCTCTTTCACTTTTATCTTTATCTTCGGCCGAATCATGGCGGAAAGCATCCAAGGCTTTGACAACTGCCGCCGCATCCGCACTTCCTCCGCCTAAACCGGCTTCGACCGGAATGCGTTTATGGATCATGATGCGGAAATCGCCATTGACACGGAAAGCAGCCCGCATCGCATTTAAAGCTTTATAAGCGAGATTGGATTCATCACAGACAATCGTCGGATCATCGCAATAGAGATAGGTTTCCATCTTGGTCGGTAAAGGAGTGATTTCGACCGAATCGTGAAGTTTTAAAGGGATGGTGACCATATCGATAAGATGGTAACCGTCTTCTCTCTTCCCGATGACGTCAATCGCTAAGTTGATCTTAGCTAACGCCCGAATGACTATCGTGTTCATGTTTGTTTTCTATTATTGGTGTCTTTGGGGATATTATACTCTATTCCTTACAGCTGAAAAACAAGGAAAATAGGGTAGAATAGTCCTGCTATGGAGAAAAGGTTAACCCGTAACGAACTGCTGGAAAATCTGCTTCAGAGAGCTTCCAATCCCTTCACTTCGATGGAGCAGAAAACCGAAATCAAGAAAATTCTGATGGAATCTACGACCATGCGAGGAATGAACCATCTTTTTTTGGTCCGCTGTTATTTCAATGAGGAAAATCCTCTTTTCTTCGTTACGGAAGATGAAGCGCTACGACAAGCACACCTAGCCTTAAAAGAGAACAATACGGGAGCTTATTACTATCTCAGCCTTCTCTATAAAGATAAGGATCCCACCAAAGCGAGAAACTATCTTAGGTTAAGTTGCTATGCCAAAAATCCTTATGCTTTTCTTCTCTTAGGAAAATACCGAAAAGAAGGAATCCTTTTTGAAAAGGACCGCAAGAAAGCCGAAGAGTGTTTCCGTATCGCGGCAAACTGCCATCTCAAAGAAGGCTATTTCCAGCTCCTCTTGATGGCCAGTGAAGATCACGACATTTCAAAAGAGAATGGCATCTACGGAGAAGCTCTTTTCCATGGAATCAAGCTTCCGGGGGTTATCGAATAATATGAATCCGGATAAAAAAGCAATTCTTATCGGAGCTTATCCGATCGGTGATTTCGAAGTGCTAAAGAAGGAAAGAGAAGGAGCTTTTCTTCTCTGCTGTGATGGTGGTTATAAGACCCTAGAAAAATTAGGAGTAGAACCGGATCTTTTCGTCGGAGATTTCGATACGCTTCCGAAGAAAGAGCTGAAGAATCCGAAAGAGGTGATAACCCTCAATCCCATCAAGGACGATACGGATACGTTCTATGCCGTCAAATGGGCTTTAGAAAAAGGATTCACTACCTTCTATTTCTTCGGTTGCTTAGGAGGGAAAGTAGAGCATTCGTTAGCGAATATTCAGATTCTCTCCTACCTCATCGATCATAAGGCAAGAGGGTTCTTATTCTCTTCGGATTCCAAAATCGTTTTGACCATGGGAGAAAACGAAACCTTCCGTTTTAAAAGAGATGCAAAAGGTATGTTCTCTCTTTTCAGCTATACGCCAAATGCTCTTGTTACCGAAAAGAATCTGAAATATACGTTAGACAAAGCGGAACTTTCTTCTTCTATTCCTTTAGGAGTATCTAACGAATTCATCGGGGAAGAAGCGGAAGTCACTATCCATCAAGGAAAAGCGATCTTGGTTTATCCCTATGGAGGTCTAATCCGATAGAGGAGGATTCTCAGGAAACGATAGCGGTTCGTTCTCCTCGATAGGAAAAGACAGTTCTTCTAAGTCGTCTTCTTCCTGATGAGGATAAAAAGGATAATACTGCTTCGACCGTTTTTCTTTCGTATGGTTTTTCATGGTGATGATCTCCCTTCACTATAGATATTCACCGGAAGAGAGATTTTGTCTCACCTAAAGAAAAAATTCTGAGTTAAGGATAATTGGCAAGAATCGCACTTGCCTGTTTCTTCATCCTCTCTTTCAGCCAATCGGGAGAAAGAACTTTGACATAACCTCCAAAACCGAGAAGGAAAGAAACCGTGAGGCTAGAATCGGCTACTTGGCAATGGACCTCAAAGAAGTTTTCTCCCTTGGAAAAGAAATCCGCATTGATACCGGAAAGCTTCTCTTTCAGGATGGCTTCCGGGAACTCGTGAACTTCAAAAACAATCGGGAATAAATCCTTCTTCTTGAACTTGAATCCTTCGGGAGTGAAATAGTTTTTCACATCGTAATATTTCCAGACCGTGAACTTCTCGTTCTGTAATTCATAAGAAAGGATACGGGAGAACTTGAACGAGAAAACATCCCCTTTCTCCGGAACCCAGGCAAGCAGATACCATTCGTCTTTATAGTTGATCAACTGATAAGGATGAACGATAAATCCCATGGTTCCCTGACCGAAAGTGATGTACTGGATCTTGATGACGGTTTTATTGGTGATAGCACCCTGTAAGAAATAATAAAGAGCACTGGCAGGTTCCTTCGCATCCAGAGAAGTAGAAAGATAAATATTGTTATTGTGATTCTCCATCGGAGGAATCGAAGAAGCAATTTTTCCGACGGCTTTATTCAGAGCATCCTTCTCTAAGAAATCATTGCGGGAAGAGACATAAGAATAGGCATTGAAGAAAGCCGTCGACTCTTCATCGCTGAGTTTTACAACAGGGAAAAGATCGGACTTCTTCAACCGATAACCACCGTATCTGCCGGAAAGAGATACGATATCGTACCCTGCTTTTTCAATTTCTTTTTTATATTCGATGACGTTTCTTTTATTGGTTTCCAAAGCTTCGGCCAATTCCGAAACCTTAAAAACTCTCCCCGAATTGAGGAGAGATAACATCTGAATGCACATGGCCGCTTTTCCCATAGCAATTCCCTTTCCTCTGAATCGAAAAACTCGTTGCTATTGGTAACTATAGAATGCAACATTACACCATTTATGTAACGTTCATTATTTTTGCAACGAACCTGAAAAAAGCTTTCGCGCGGATTTGTAAAAGGCCCGTTACAAATGCAAAACTTTGTTAAAAATCTTTTTAGAAACATTGAAAAAGGTGAAGTGAGAAATTGTTTTATTTTCATTGCAAGCCGAAAATTAGATTTTCTCGCGGAAAAAGATACTTTTTTAAAGAATATGTTCCAATTGTTACACATTTTCTTCATTGATTCGAAGATTTCAACCACTTTATCAAAATAAATTCTTAATTTTTGTTTACAAACTTCAGGTTTGATTAACGTTGGGAAAAGGGTGATTGTTACATTATTTTGCGTATATTAAAAAATAGACTATGGGTAAAAGGAACGCACAAATGAACGATCAGAACCGACAGATTCGCAAATTGGTTGCGGCGAGCGGACTCAGCATCAGCGAATTAGCCAACAAGATCAATGCCAGCCCAAAGTCCATTTATAAATGGATGTCCGGTGTATCGCTTCCGAATAAAGAACATCTCACTGCTCTCTATAAAGTTTTGGAGGATAGTGGCAAATTGAATTCTAATCTCCCGACTCTAGATTCTCTGATCTGATTACCTTTCATGGTACCGAAAGAGAGGGCTTCAAAAGGTCCTCTTTTTTCATTGAAAAAGGAAAGCAAAGAAGGTTTCTCTTCAAGGTTCTGTATCAGCCATACAGAAGGCATTCTGAAAAGAGAAAACAGCTTATTAAATTAGCCTATACAATCCTTTGTTTTTGTGACCTCGTTTTTGTGGTTATCCACAATTTTCTTTTTCGGTGCAATTTGCTTATCGGAAAAGGGAATTCAAGAAGGAGTTTTTCCTTTGTTCTATGGTTAGTAAGTGTCTTGGGAAAAGAAGGGATTGTGGGTAGAGAAAGTGGACTTATCCACAGGTTATCAACCAAAATATTCACTATCCACAGGCTGTGGATAACGTGTTTTTGAGATTGTTAGTTTATTTAAAAATGCCGAAAGTTATCGCATTTTATGATTGTTGACAACTTTCAGAATTGTGGATAGTTATCCACTTACCCACAATGGAGTTATCCACCATCTTTTTATCCACAACTTATCAACATGTTAGTAATTGTGGATAAGTGGGTAACTTCTTTTTTCTTATATATATTCTTTTCCCCTGAAAAAAGTGGATAACTTTTTATTAGACACTTTTCTGCTTCACAAGAGAGGGGCTAGCCGTTATAATGTTCGAGCATTTAAGGAGACTACTTTTCACCATGAGAGAAACCAGCCGGGACAAACAGATCGGAACCATCTATAACGAGCTGATCAAGCAGATCCGTGGGTCGATCAATCCAAGCTTATTCGACACCCTTTTCAGTGGGGATTCCTTTGAACTGAAATCCTTATCTAACAACAAAGCGGTCTTTGTCGCGGATAGTGAATCCAATGCCACCATCATTCGGACGAACCTTCTTACTCCGATTCAGCAGGCGCTTTCGAAACTGATGGAGACCCCGATGGAAATCGAGATCACCGATAAAAAGACCTACGCCAAAAGAGATGCTCTGGTCGCCCAGGCTAACCGTTCCTTCTTCCAGAATTCCCTTTTACAGCAGAACCTCACTTTTGAAAACTTCGTCATCGGACCGAACAATCGAGATGCTTATTTAGCTTCTTTGATTGCGGTAGAGAATCCCGGAAACAATAACCCGATCTTCCTTTATTCCAAATCCGGTTTAGGAAAAACGCATCTTCTCCATGCGATCGGCAATGCTACCCAGGCCAAATACCCAGATAAAAAGGTTCTTTATATCACCTCGGATGATTTCATCACCGAATTCGTCAAATATTCCTTAGGAAACAAAGACAGCAACAATCTCAAAGACTTCTTCAATACCATCGATCTGCTATTGGTCGATGATATTCAGTTCTTAGCCAAGAGAGAAGGCTCTCAGATGATGTTCTTCAATGTCTTCAATCTCTTAGTCAACCAACATAAACAGATTGTTCTCACTTCCGACCGTTCTCCGAGTGAACTGAAAGATCTTCCCGACCGTCTTGTCTCCCGTTTTGCAGGAGGATTAAGCATCGCTATCACTTCTCCGAATCAACAGACTTTGGTTGAGATTCTGAAGATGAAAATCAAGATCTCCGGATTGAAAGAAGAGATGTTTGAACCGGAAGTTCTTACTTATTTAGCCGATAACTATGGGAAAAACGTGAGAGAGCTGGAAGGAGCCTATACCAATCTCCTTTTTGCGATTGCCACTCATAAACAACAGGGACTTATCACCTTAGACTTCACCCGCTCCGTCTTTGAAGCCGATGAAGAAAGAAAAGTGAATAGCGGCAAAGTCAATATCGATAGCGTCATCACTACCGTTGCCGACTACTACGGCATGAGTGAGAATCAGCTCAAATCCAAAGTCCGCACTTCCCAGATTGCTTTAGCAAGACAGATTGCCATGTATCTTTCCCGAAAAATCCTTTCTCTTCCGTATCAGGAAATCGGAAAAGTCTTCGGAAAAGACCATTCGACCGTCTTAACCAATGTCCAGAAGATAGAGAAGATGAAGGAAACCGATGAATCCCTGAATAAAGTTCTTAACGAACTGTCTACCAAAATCAAAGCAGAACAGAGAGCCTGAGAGAAATCTCAAGGCTCTTTCTTTTTACCCCCATAACGAAGTTATCCACAATCGCATCTGCTTCTCCCCAAGTTAGGCACAACAGGTGTGGATAAATAAACGGTCGGAAGGAAGTAAAAATTCAACTTAGAAAAGTGTTTGAAACACGTTATATTCGGCTTCTTTTTCAACATGGTATCAGCAACTTTGTTTTCAAGTTGGCAAGTTATCCACAAACCCACCGGCCCTTATTATTATCCTT
>Ga0256406_1003450_pt1 | contig 19663 bp, 14 predicted proteins | sample RumenRJG_03DNA_FD_185986 | JGI IMG/M metagenome (GOLD analysis project Ga0256406, IMG submission 185986) | Bovine rumen microbial communities from Lethbridge, Alberta, Canada - RJG_03 | ecosystem: Host-associated > Mammals > Digestive system > Stomach > Rumen | place: Canada: Alberta | collected...
GATCTACAAGATTGATTATTAGTGTTGTCAGTATGGAAAGGTTAAAATAAAAACAAGGATAATATGAAGCTATATCCATTGTTATTTGAACCCAATCTGCATACAGTGGTTTGGGGTGGAAAAAGAAATTTGATGATCTATTTGATAAAATACTAAGTTTAGCATCATCTGATTATCAAGACAATTTAAAAAAGATGAGAAATAATATAGCATTCAATTTAGAAACTCTAAAGGATTTAATGGCTTAAAGTTCTATGCAAAATAACTATACACTTTTGATAGTAGGTAACGGATTAGATCTTTCATTCAAGCTGCCAACTTCTTATCGGGAGTTTATGATAGATAATAATACGAGACAGGTTTTGCAATGTACGAAGCTTGGGAAGTACCTGTACCATATCTTGAATAATCAGAATTGGGTAGATATAGAGATAGAACTTTACAACTATTGCCATCATATGTACAATGCGAACAATACACAGGGAGAAAATTTGTATGAGGATTTTAAAGAAGATTATCTGACGCTTTGCGATTGTCTCAAAAAATATTTGACGAGAATAATGAAGGGGAAATTATCAACAGATAATTATGCCGTTAATCTGATAAAGGATCTTTGTAATTCTCAGGGAGCACCATTGGATGTCATAACATTTAACTATACAGATACCCTCGAACGTTTATCTGATAATCCTTACTCAACAATAAAGTTGAAAGTACACCACGTCCATGGTTCTTTAGATAGTAATATAGTTTTTGGAGTTGAAGATAGTGCAGACCTTCGTGCTCCACAAGTCTACCTATATAAATCGTATAGTCAGTATAAGGATTTAAGGCCTTTTAGAGAGCTACTTCCTTACTACAAAAATATCGTCTTCTATGGATATTCACTTGGTGATACTGATAAGCAATATTTTGAAAATTACTTCAGAAGCCTAACTAAACCTGCCGAAAACATTAGGAACATAGCAATCTACCACTATGACATAAATGCGTATGATACTGTAAATTGGCAGTTAATGCAATATACAGGTCACGACCTATCTGGACTTGAAACATATAATAAGGTAGAATTTCACAATTGCAAAAATCCATACGAGTCTCCAAACTTTATAAAGTAAAAATATGGAAAATCAGAAGTTTACATTCCAAGCTTACGGTGTTACTCAAACTATAGGTAGTATAGGAAATGTAACTGCCAATGATGGTAACATAGAGTTGTTATCATCATTGAAGTTATCTTCTGTTGGGCTATATAGCTGGAGAAGTCAGATAGCAGGTAAACATATTGAAAGAGACGAAGTAGGAGAAATTATCGCATGGATAGGTGAAAAAGCTGAAAGGCAAAGTGACCGCATAGCACTGGTTGTTGGAAATGCAGGTATGGGTAAAAGCGTAATAATGGAAGATGTTTTAAAAAAGCTGTATGAAGAAAACATTCCCGTTATGGGCATCAAGCTTGACCAACTGAATTTTCATTCTTCACAGGAACTTAATCAGGAAGTTGCTTTTGGGGGTGGAATTCCTATTGTCAAAGTGTTTCAGGAGCTAAATACTCATTATGAACAAAGTGTATTATTGATAGACCAAATTGATGCATTATCGATGTCATTATCTACAGACAGAACAGCGATGAATGCTGCTAATCAATTAATTCAGCAAATACAAACACTTCAGAATGTCAAGATAATAATTTCTTGTCGACAATTTGATTTGGATTACGATTATACACTACAGGAATACAGAATTTATAAAGAATTCTATATCCATGAACTTAATGATAATCAGTTGGACGAAGTGTTAGAAGTATTAAAGGTTTCTCCGAAACTTGTATGTGGACATATAAGGGATTTTCTTAAGACTCCTATTAACCTGTATTTGTTTAGCATTGTTGGTAATCCTAATATGTTAAACAACGAAGTCTTGACATTGCAACAACTCTACGATGAACTTTGGAAGAAAGATATCTTAACGTCGTCCGAAAATGAAAAGTTGAATGAATGTCTTTCCCAGATAGTCAACAAAATGTATGAAGAGCAAACGCTCACTATAAGCAAAAGAATATTCGAAAATAAATATGTCAACGAGATAGCTACGCTTCTATCTGAACATTTCATGGTTGAAAATAGTGAGGGCATTCAGTTCCTCCATCAATCTTTATTCGATTATACTTACGCAAGAAAATTCATCGATTCCGGAAATTCATTAATAGATGATCTTACTAAGGAACATCAAGGTTTATTTGTTCGCTCAAGAGTAAGACAAGTTATTCTATATATGAGGGAAATTTCTACAAGCAATTATCTAAGCACTTTAGATAAAATCTTGTTTGATGAAAATTTTGACGGCACTCCTGTTATACGATTCCATATCAAGTCTTTAGTGATAAATTCACTTGGTCTATGCACGAATATTGATGATCGGGAAAAAAAGTATTTTCTTAACAAGGTATTAAAAGATACGACATTTGCAGAGATCTTCATAAATTCTGTCTACAGTGATGAATGGTTTAATATCATAGCTTACGAATCTTATCAAGGACAATTGGTGAAACAAGGTAATGAAGAAGTCCTACAGCAGATAATGTCCATGTGCTATAATAACATCAATAGGAATGAGGATATGGTTATAGATTACCTAAACATTCTTGCTGACCAATCTAACCAGAAAATAAACAGTGCAATATTTAATTTGATTTGTAATATTGGAAGATACTCGCAAAAAGGAGATAGCATAATAAAGCTATTTAAACGGGTCAAACCTGAAATAAGCTTGCCGAAAGCATCCACGTTCCTACGGTTTGCTGTAAACTATGATGCCGAATTTGTTTCTTCTGAACTTGCCAAAAGAGTAAATGACCAGATAGAAGAAGATAAAGACAAGACAAAAATCAGTTTTAAGCACGATTATGATGATGAAGAGGTGTTTGACTCTCTAACAAAGAAAAATGCGCAGTCGGCTTTCAAATTCGCTGTAACAGCTTTACATCGTATTTTCGATAAGACAAGGTTCAAATATGAGGAAGATGATGTCCTTTATTCTTCTTGGGACTTCTTCTCTTATTGTCGAGGAGACAGTTTATATAGCCTTTCTCCCTCTGGGCTTTTGGACTATGTATTAAGCTATATCGAAACTACATCAAGAAATAAAGACATTAATACCATCAATGATCTCAAAGAGAAAGCTCGTTCAGAAAGAAATATTGACTTATTAATTGCTGTCGCCGGTTTTACTGCAAATCCATCTTTATTCAAAAGAGAGATTTACGGCATTCTAACAGATATCAAATATTTATCTTCTGTAATAGACCATGATTCTGTGTTAGATTTTTATATAAAGAAGATGTTTAAGGCATCCTTTATTCTATATACGAAAAACGAACAAAATAATATTTTGAAAGCTTTATGTAATTTACATCCATCATGGGAAACGATGATTCTCAAAGATCATAATCGATATGGTGGACCATTAACAAGAAAAGGCAAAAGTTTTGGCGAATTTATTCAGTTTTTAGGAAACGACATAGAAATTGTTAGAAAAAATTTTCCAACTATTTATAAAGAATATCAGAAAGTTAAAGAAAAATATAAATATTTGGATACTAACGAACCAAACAAGATGGAAGTCCATAGTGGCTGGGTTGGTGTAAAGGAGTCAGCGTATGACAATATGACTGATGATCAATGGTTGAATCTTATGAGGAAGTACAATGATAATTCTTTCGACCATGATTTTAAAAAACCTACCATGACCGGTGTCGCCATGCAATTTGAGAGTAAGATTAAATCAGATCCAAAAAGGTTTATTAAAGTCATTAATAGAATTAATGGCGATAATTCCATTAATATAGGATATCTGTTTTATGGCTTTGATGGACTGACTGAAACAGATAAACCTATAGAAATAGAAAATGTGTATGAGGTTTTCAAGATGATAGTAAGTCATTTTGGTGGAGACGTCAACAAATATGGAAGTGGTAGACTTTGTAGTTTTCTACGAAATTTGAGATATTTTATTAATAAGGAGAATCTACCTCAAGATGTATTTGACTTTATTTGTAAAGCCCTTAAGGAAACTAAAGAGGATAAGGATGCAAACAATGAGAATGACAAAGAACCTTATCAGACAGGCATAAATAGGGCAAGAGGTGTCGCTGGTGAATTGTTAGTTGATTGTAGCCTTCTTGGTGACCAGTATAAAGAAAGAATTTTTGAAACTTTAGAATCAGTTGCTTCAACAGCATCAATAACAACCCGTGCCGCAATATTACTAAATATGGCACGCTTGAATACCTTGGATACTGAAAGAAGTCTTGATTTATATTTGCTATTATTACATGACTATCAGCCTACTTTATTGGCAATGCCGCTACATAATCTTAACCCTCTGGTGTATTACATAAATTATGGATTTGATAGGCTTATACCTTTGTTTAAAGAGGCAATAAAGCGTCCTGTTTGTCATAAGACAATAACAGAGATACTATGGATAGCATTCGTAAAAAACATAGAAGGGGCAGAATCTCTTCTGCAAGAGATTATAAAGGAATCTGACTTGGCTGCAATCAGCTTTTTCCAGACCGTAGAACAGTTTGCTAAAAACTTCCCACTATCAAAGTCAATGAAGTTTCTTAAAGAATTGCTTAATTCGGATAATTCGGAAGTAAAGAAACAAGCAAATATCATATATAATGGATACAAAAACTGGTCTGACGAAGACATGGAGCAATTCGCTGATACTTTTGTTGATAGTAAATGTTGTGCATATATTTCTCATTCGTATTTTAAATTTTTAGATTCCTTTGCAAAAAAAAGCCCTTCAAAAACTTTAAAATGGATTATAGCAACTTATGATGCAATAAAAGAAAATAAAGACGAGCCAGATGAAGTGTTTGGAATTCAGCGGATATTAGAGGTACTTACTCAATCTTATAATGGAGTCCGTAAGTATAATTTGGATGACGAGCTCTTGGAGAAGGCCATGAATGTCGTAGATGAACTATTGGCAGACTCTAAAATGAGAATATATCTAAAACGTTTCTTAACAGAACTTGATAACAAGTAATGTCGCCATCAAAATTAGAGCTCTTATCGTCAAATGCTGCTCCTTCTAATCAGCTATGTGAGAAAGAAAGGACACAGCCATTAAAGAATGTCTATGACTTACTTGAATCAGACCATTTGGTAGCACTTTATTGTAAGGAAGCTGAGTTATCAGATATATGTGATGAACTAAAAGGAAATGGATATTATGACATTATTGAAAATTGTACTAATATTTTTCCTGAAAATTTCATAGCTGAGATTGTAAAGCATATAGCAAGGCACAATGAGCTAACTATGAAAGAGATTAAGGAAATTGCTTTGGAATATAGGAATCGCCTAAGTTCAGAAGAAAAGTTACAAGACAGAGCAATGAGCTATTACTTTATTCGAATGTGCTTGGCTATGGACATGAGAGGGAAATTTCTTATTGTAACACGTGACAATATATTTGAAAACTTCAACAAGGACGATGACAAAATACTACATGAATTAAAAGAGGAAACGAGCAGTAGACTTCTTGTTTTTATTTCTAATAATAACATAATAGACAAATACAAAGGGAGATATCCTTTATTCACTTTTTATAATATGGAATCTATAGATAAAGCAAAGAGTTTGGTTTACATATCGCATAAGAATGATAAAGAATCAGAGAAGTATGTAAATGAATTATGTGTAGCCTTTCGAAAGGAAAATATAGAGTTCATCATTGATACAGAACATGCAAAATATCGAAATAACTTAATAGACTTTGAAGAACAAATAGGTGATGGGCTTATAGTACTGTCCATTGTAAGCGAAAGCTATTTAAAATCAATGGATTGTATGTATGAGCTGGCTAAAACGAGCGAAAATGGTCATCTGTCTCAAAGACTATTCCCACTAATTGTTTTCGATATTGATAGAAGCTCCAAGGGGCTGGAACAACAAAAAATATACTGGATTAAAGAGCTCAAAAAATTATCAGATGAGGCAAAAAGATTAGGTCCAGGGTATGCTAATATATGCAACAACGATATAGTTCGCGTAAATACAATCATACACCAGCTACCATTAATATGGACATACTTTAAAGAGAACCTCACTTCAACTAAAGAAAAACTGATGGCAGATGGATATAAAATTATGATAGATGCTATAAAGGGTAGAATTAACGAATTGAGACAGGTAATACATAGTAACTAATGATCCTTCGTAATTTGAGAAAGTCGTAAAAGGCTTATTATATTGAACGTGAAGGCATCTGTACTTTATATATATAATTGTCAATCCATTCGTAACTTTTCAATTAAAACACCATAAAGGGATTTGTCTGAAAAAAGCTATAATGTACCCCATATGTTAAACAGGAGCTAAGTTTTAAAAAATATAAATTACCTTGCAAACGTCTTATTTTCCGCCTTGACCTCGGCACATAAAAATATTACCTTTGCGGCATCAACTTGAAAACAGAAAAGTTATGCCGAAAAAAGTCAATTATCAGGAAGTCTACGATATGTATCAGCTGTGCAGTGAGACTATGGATCTGAAGGAGTTCTTCTCCGAATATGGTGTCAACTTTGACAAGTTTATGAACTCAAACTGGAACTTGCATTTAAAGTCCAGAAGCTAACTCCCGATCAGATTAAAGTGCGACGGGAGCGATGGTCCTAGACAATAGTAAGCAAAGAAACCTATGACAAACGGCAATTGCTGCCCTGTTATATCAAAATATAGGTTAAACTTGGAAAATCATTTTTTTGCGTAATCCACATAACCGGCTGAAAAACAGCCGGGAGGTGTGGCGTGGCGGAAAATAAGACGTTTACTCGGCTAAATATGAATGATTGTGCATATATAGATTTCTTACGTAGGTGCCTGCATCCAGCTGGTAATATTCCAGCCTGCACCTCCACCATCAATTGGCAAGAGCTCTTAGCTTTTGCCAAGAAACAGACTATCGTCGGAATCTACTGGCAGGGGATTCAGAGGCTTGGGGACATCCCCAATAAACCTTCTGAGGACGATGTCATGGATTGGATGGGGGCGTATATGAAAATTGTCCAGCGGAATGTAAAAACTGACGATGCTGTTGCTAAGCTGACAAAGATCATGCGCGACAACGGCATCGCCTTTTTTGTTTTTAAGGGACAGGTGGTTGCGTATTATTACCCTTCACCTGAAATGCGGACGAGCGGGGATGTGGACTTCTACGTTTTCAAGAAGGATTGGGCACGGGCTAAATCTTTATTGGAAAAGGATGTCACGATGACTGACGACCACTCCGGACAGCACTGGGAGTTTACAAAGGATGGCATTCCCTTCGAGATGCACTATCATACGGCAGTGTTCGCAAGTGGCAGCAGACAACGTTATTGGGATGAGCTCATAGACAGCTATTTCGATGATATTCTTGACCATGTTAAGATAAACGGTATTGAGGTGCCGACACTGCCTCCAACGCTCAATGCCATCTATCTGTTTGTTCACATCTACCACCACTTCCTGAAAGAAGGTATAGCCTTACGACAGTTTATCGACTGGATGATGTTCTTTGAGGTCAAACACAAAGAGATCGTGTTGCCAGAGTTGACGGCTAAACTTGACAAACTTGGTTTGCTAAGCGCATTCAAGGCTTTCGGAGCTGTGCTGACAGAAGTGCTTGGTATGGAAACAAAGTTCTTCCCCTACACTCTCACTGATAGTGACAAGAGATACGTTAATAAAATCATGTCAATCGTCTTGCGGTATGGCAATTTTGGCAAGTATGGCCGTAAGGAGCAGCAAAGAGGATGGAAGCATTCCGTAGAGACAGGGATGAGGGCGATGCGCCATATCACCCAGGTCTTTTGGTTGTCCCCGGCAGAAAAGCTGCTGTGGATAACTAAGCTAACCATACATTCAATCATCAAGAATAGACATTAAAGCACAGTAATGACATACGAAGAAATCTGGCAGAAGATAAAGAGGATGGGGCAGCGTGACCGTAAGCAGCTGGCTTATGAGATGACACTCAAGGGTCTCAACGTTGGATATGTCCATCCTCACTACTACTTTGATGCCAAAGGCGTGCATACAATCCTCTTCTATCCCAATGGCAGCCAGTATGAGACAGATGATAAGGACGGAACGTATTACAACACATTGAAAGAGATTGTTGAGAACGACGAAGAGATACATGTGCGTGTAAAAAGGTATGCATGGTTGCCACGTTTTATCAATGATTGGCGAGAAGGTGAAATAGTAAAGTCTTATATCTGTTCACGCTATAATAGTGAGTGGGTTAACAAGTGGTACAGGATACTGCCCGGCAAGAGTCTTGCCGGTGAGCGCCCACGCTCCCTATTCTTGTGGGATCCGGAAGAAAGTCAGATTATATATAAGATGACGGGTTGCCACAAGAACAAACATGTTTTGGAAATGACGTTCTTAAAAATGGAGGTCGATAAATAATCTCCAAAATCATTGGCAAACAGTACAGATATTGCCTGCCATTCGGGTTGCACAATAATAGCCTATGGCTTCCGTTCTATCATAAAAGCAAGATAAACAATTCATGGCGGAAGAGCGCACAATACATCTTTATCCCTACCAGGCGGATATGGTACACAGAATAGAGAAGGCTTTTGAGTCTTTTCGTTCTGTGATGGTGCAGATGCCCACCGGCACCGGCAAGACCCATGTCATTGCTGATGTCGCCAAGCGGTTCGTCTCGGAGGGTAAAACCGTCTGGATGGTCGCCCATCGCCGTGAACTCGTTACGCAGATCCGGAATACCCTTGCCTTGTATCTCAGCAAGGACGAGATGAACCTGGTAGAGGTTAGATCCGTTCAGTGGCTCACCCGGCACTTTGAAGAGGGAGGTGTTCCTACCCCATCTCTGATTATTATCGACGAAGCCCACCATGCCCTTGCCAGAACCTATTCCTTCTTAATGAAAGCCTTCCCCGATGCCAAGAAGCTCGGCGTTACTGCCACACCATACCGGTTAAGCGGAGAAGGCTTTACTGATCTGTTCGACACGCTGCTTACGTCAAAGAGCATCTACGACTTCATGGTTGAAGGACGGCTGAGCCTTTACGACTATCGGACTGTAAAAGAGGATGCCGAAGACTTGCAGCTCATCAAGTCGATCCGGAAACATGGCGCAGACGGTGATTACGACTCCAAAGAACTTGATGGAAAGTACAATCAGTTAAAGACGATAAAGCACCTGTATGCCTCGTTCAATCGTTACGCATCTGACCGCAAGGGCTTTGTCTACGCCATGAATATCAGCCATGCCGAGAATATCACCGCCTACTACTGCTCCATGGGCATCAAGGCAGCGGCTGTGAGCAGCCAGACACCGAAACTGGATCGTCAGAAGACAATAGATGCCTTTAAGAACGGTGCCATCCAAGTGCTTGTATCAGTGGATCTGTTCTCAGAGGGCTTTGACGTACCAGACGCAGAGTTCATTCAGCTTGCCCGTCCTACATTGTCACTTGCCAAGCACCTGCAGATGGTAGGCAGGGGGTTGCGAGTCGCCAAGGACAAGGACTGTTGCATTACCCTCGACAATGTCGGCAACTATTGGAATTTCGGCCTGCCATCCGACGACAGAGACTGGCAGATGTTCTTTAACGGCTACGACAACAAGACTGTCAGACTGTTTACTACAAAGATAAACAAAGTCCCTCCTCTCGTAAGTCAACGGTTTGTAGAAACACCCATAATCAATGATGAACCGGAAGACGGAAAATTGGATTTGGTTGCTGACCATCGTGAGCAGAAAGATGATATAGCCATTCTGAATGCCTACCCCATCGTTACGGGAGAGAACGGATTGAAGGGTGTCGCGGACCGCCACGGAAATATTATTCTTCCATGCGAGTACCGTAACTTGGAGACCAGCCGCGACGGGATCGTAACAGTGAGAGGCAAGAAGACTTTCTTCCTGGACCTGTATAACGGAAAGAAGTACCAGTCGTGGCCAAATACATTCCGTATCAAAGGCTTCCCCGTTGCATTCTATAATGAAAAATTGTATTTCAGGTTGCGGTCGAGATTTATAGGAGAGGATTCATCTGTAGACATTGCCCAAGTCCTCCCCTTTCCCTTTTACAACATTCTCAGATGGGATAAAATTCTCTTCTTCCACGAGGAGGACGGTTGGAAGACATACCGTATCATCAAGCGCAGCGAGCATGGAGCAGTAATCTGTGAAGGAGAATGCGGTGGACTTTACATGCAGCCATCCCCTGATGACAAACCTTTGCCAGTGAATGATCTTAGCGAAGCTGAGAAGCTACTGGAGAAATACGAGTCGGATTACAGGCAATGGACTATAAAAGCTCAGTCACTTTTTCTGGGCTATGTCGATGCTGACAACGTGGAGAAGATATTTAAAAAATGCAAGGTGAAAAAATGCGGTGACGGCATCTATGAAGTAATAAAAATCAACGGAGAGAAATATTGGTTTGAGGGCAGCTGTTACGCTAAATTCTCTGTAAGACCCCGGAGAGCCCGTTACGGAGTTGTAGACTTGCTGTACGTTGACGACGTATATTTTATCACAGTTTCCAACCACTTCTATCCGTCACCACTGCGACTTTGGGAGATACGGTCCAATGACAGCGGATGCATTGCCCACGGACTTCTGTTTACCCGCGACAATGAAGTTGGGATTAAAAAGATAGTAAAAATATCCCCTGACGGCCGTTCAATGGACGTGAAGACATCCACATCCACAGACCACTACGAAATGTACAAAGGTCGTTTCGTCATCATTGATGCATGACTTTTAGAGAGAGGTAGCGTCATATAATTTAAAAACTTCAGAGCTATACATCCGTCATATGCACACTTATCTTGCATTGAAAAGCATTTAAGATGTTGATAAAATCAAATGGGGACTTGCAAACAAGTTTTTACAATTTATAAAGTCTAATAAAAGTGTAGGCTCAAAATACACGATAAAATATAAAGCGTATGAAAATGTTGATAATGAAGCAACAGACCATATCTGATCCTGTAATCAAGGTTCTTTTTGGTGTGAATGGTAAGGAATTGCAGGATGTCCGTGCTGCAATTGCAGGCTTGCAACTTGGTGAGCTTATCATCAAGAACCAGGATCTTGCAGGTCTCGGTGTGATGGGTAAAAAGTACAAGAAAATTATAGTATCGCATTTATTATAAAACTTTACTACAATCGAATATGAAGAAAATTGTAACTATTCTTTATCTATTGCTGAGTGTGTCAGCATTCTCACAGACGCATGAGACACCTGTGACTAAGTTCCTTGGAATCCCTGTCGACGGCATTAAGACGCAGATGATCCAGAGGTTGAAAGGTAAGGGATTCGCTTATAACAGCGTCAAGGAATGCCTTACTGGCGAATTCAATGGTAGAGATGTCGAAATTTATGTTATTACCAATAATAACAAGGTTTGGAGACTCATGGTAAGGGATTCTTACCCTTCAAGCGAAACAGACATTAAGATTCGATTTAATACGCTGTGCACACAGTTTGCCAAGAATACGAAGAAGTACATGCAAGCCAATATGGGTCTTGAAGAATACATTATTCCTGAGGATGAGTATATCAGCTATAACATGTCTGTCAAAAATAAGAGATATGAAGCCTCCTTCTGGCAGATAACCGAAAAAGTTGATTCTGCGACGTTCAAAGACGAAGCCGCAAAATTGGTAACAAAATATAGCGACATCAAAACTGACTCTATGACCGAAGAAGATAAAAAAGATATTCAAGTTAAAGTTTTAGCAGATATCTTTCATATGTTAGCTGATAGATTCTCTAATAATTCAGTATGGTTCATGATTTCCAAAGATGATGCATTATACGCAGATTATGAGAGACCTTACCGAATCCTGATGTATTACGATAATGAGAATAATCATTCAAATGGAGAAGACCTGTAATTAATATAGTAGTAACAATTGTAAAATAGGAAATCCGATAGTGCTAAATTACGATTAGTACATGCTGGAATCAATAGTTGTGCTGTATTTCAATAGAATTGGTTGTGCTGAGGCGCGACTTGACGGTGGTATCTACTTTGCACACATGACCATAAGAAAGGACTAATGGAAGTGGAGAGCCGCAATATTGCTATTTACATCGGGAGCGGTATGAAACAAGACTATCCAATTTCTGTAATTTGGCAGCTTACATAAAATTAACTGACTATGGCAGAAAAAAATAATAACGAAAACGTATTGAAGTTGTTGGCAATCCCAGAGTTGACCAATAAAAATTTCTTTATCCCCGACTACCAGCGAGGTTACCGCTGGGGACAATTGCAAGTAACCCAATTAATGGATGACCTGACCGAATTCTTCAGTCCTAACGGCAAGGGAAAGTTTTATTGTCTTCAGCCTGTTGTTGTTAAAGAGCTATCTGATGAAGAAAAACAAACATATAATCTTCACTCTGATACTGATGACAACCACTGGTACGAGGTTATAGACGGACAACAGCGTCTGACTACAATTCGTGTAATATTTCTGTTAAGACATCTGATGTCACCTTTTAATGACGACAAGTTCCAGATTTATTATCGAACACGTCCTGAGTTGAGCAAGGTATTTGATAAGTTTATCTATAACCCTCTTCAAGATCGTTATGAGGTGTCAATAGCAGACGAAGGAAAGTTAGATATAGATTCATGGCATGTCTATCATGCAGTTCGGTCAATTATGACATGGATAAAGGGAAGAGAAAATGGTATTAATGAGTTTAACGGTACTTTTTACCAGTACTTCACTAATCCAAAAGGTAAAGACAAGTCTGTACAAGTAATTTGGTACGAACTTCGTGATGGAAGTGATGCAAACGAAACGTTCAAACGCATCAATGACAAGAAGGTGCCTCTGAACAATGCAGAGCTTATACGTTCTATGTTCTTATCTGAATCTGCCGACTTTGAAATTGCCCAAGACTTAATAAAGGGCTACCCAGACAGTCTGCAGAAAACCGTAGAAGAACGTGAGCTTGCACGGATGCAATCACATATCATTGAGATGTGGGATGTTATAGAGAAAGCCTTACGGCAACAAAAATTCTGGTCCTTTATTACTCAAGATGGTAATACAGAAGGGTATAGCAGCCGCATAGAGTATATCTTTGACCTTATATCTAAAAAGAAGGATGATGAGAAAGATGCTTTATATACTTTCTTAACCTTTAACGAGATGGTAAGGGAGAGAAAAGTCAAGGGGCTTTGGAAACTGTGGCAAAAGGTAGAAAGCTATTTCTCCATGCTCCAGGCATGGTTCACCGACAGGGACTACTACCATGAGATTGGTTTTCTTATCTATGAGAGGGGAAAACAAATATTGATAGAACTTTTAGAGAAGGCGAACAAGGAGAAAAAAAGCGTTTTCAAAAAAAATCTTAATTGGGAGCTGAAAAAAGAAATTTGTGGAAAAGACGAACCTGAAAGAATTTTCGAGTATAACTATGCTGACAACTCTGCCCAACTTTTGAAAGTTATAACCTTGTACAATGTCGAAGCAGTAAGGCAAAACTCAAGCATGGACTTTTTCCCGTTTGATCTCTTTAAGAATACACACTGGACACTAGAACACATTCACGCACAGAACTCGCAAGGGATCGACCAGAGCGACAGAAAGAAATGGGCACTATGGATAAAAGAAAACATACAAATGCTTAAGAATATCCAGCACTTCTTCGAAGAAGATGATAAGAAAGAAGAGATAATGCAGATTATCAGCAACTTGGAAGCTGCATCTACAAAGGTTGGCAATAAGAATTTTACTTTTTCCGAATTCACTCGCTATTACAACAGTGTCATTGCTTTCTTTAATGGAATTTCAGAGGAGCAAAACGGTATACAAGAGATTCACAATATCTCCAATATGGCGTTACTTGGTGGTGTTGAAAACACAGAAATAGGGAATTCCGTGTTTGAAGTGAAGAGACAAAAAATACTTGAGATGGATGCAGATGGTAAGTTCATACCGTATTGCACACGCCGCGTGTTCTTGAAATATTTTGAAGGAGAAGGGAAAGACCTTGGTCTTTATCAAACATTCTATTGGGGTGAGAATGACCGCGATTGTTATCTGAAAGATATTAAGTCTGTTCTAAAGACTGTTCTCGATACCACCGATCCAAATATTGTTGAAAATAATACATCTACAGAAAATGTGCAATAAAGAAAAAAACATAGGAGAGTTGATTACGTTTCCAGAACTTCTCAAGAAACCTGGAGATGTAGTAATTCCTAAAGTACAGAGGGACTACGCCTACGGAAGACCCGAGGAAAAGATAAAAGAAATACTTAATGGAATGCTTGGCAGTATGATAGATGCGGTCATCAAAAACGAGCCAGTTATTCTTGACTTCATCTATGGTGGAGCTTCTGTCAAAGACAGTCAGAAGTCCGCAGGCTTAATTCCATTGGATGGTCAGCAGCGTTTGACCACCTTGTGGCTTCTTTATTTCTATGCGTCAGTATTAGACGATATATCTGAGGATGAAATTGAAATTCTTAAAAAATTTAGATATGAGACAAGGGAATCCGCAAATGCCTTTTGTAGAGACCTGGTTAATGGCATAAGAATACATATACAGGAACAAGGTTATTTGTCGAAAAAAAATATGTCTATAATAGACATGATTAAGGACGACGCCCTTTATCGTGCAAGTTACGACACGGACCCGACCATCGTCTCAATGATTAATGTTCTGAAAGTTATTGAGAACAAATGTCGTCCCTTATCCACATTGGATCCTAGTCTGTGGGAAAGACTTATCACAAGAAGAAACATCAAATTCTATGAGATGCCCCTTGATGAGTTTGGCCTTACAGATGATCTATATATAAAGATGAACTCACGCGGCAAGAGACTCACAAGATTTGAGATATTCAAGGCTGACATCATATCGCAAATCAAGAGCCTTGGAAAAGAAACAAAAAAATTGGCAGAGGAATTCGCCAATCTCATTGACGGAACATGGATTGATATTCCATGGAGTTACACCGACAAGTCAGTAAATGATGAGCGTAAGGTTTCAGATGTAACAGCTGATGTTGACTCAAAATATGAGAATCTTGTCAGAAATGTATTGAGCATTTATGCATACAGGAAGGGATTGCCAACGCCTGAAAAGCCCCAGCTATCCGATGTCTTCAAAGACATAGAATCTGTAAAAAATGTCATTGAGTATTTCAAAACTCTGTATAATATCTATGTAATTGCGGAGGGCGATTTCGATAAAGTCTGGGGAAGATACTTCTATCAAGACAGCAATGTTAAGGGGCAAGAGGACAGAATTCGCGTAAGAGTGGATAATGTATTCGTGCTTGCCATGAATGGTCCTCTTCGCGTTCAGCCAATGATTTATTTCTACTGTTTCTATCTACTTTATAAAGATGCACGAGACGATTCGGAAAAATTTGACGATTTGAGAATTATCCGCAACTTGATAACCAACAATGTAAGATTGAATTCTGCTCGTGCGAACAATCTGCATGACTTTTTAATAGAAACGGAGTATGTGGTCAAAAATCATGGCATCAAGCAGCAGGTTGGCAGGGGTATTCCACTTGTAATGCAAAAAACTGATGGAAGTGAAATATCCCATCAAGTTGTATTTAATCAAAACACGTGGAACGAGGAGTACCTTAAACTTCAATTTCCTCGTACTAAATATGACGAGTTGCTCCGCTATGAGAATCATGATATTTTGGACTCCTCCCTGTCGCTTTTCATTGAATATTGCAAAATCGATGAAGAAACAATGGATGCAGAATCATTAGAGCATCTCACCATGTTACTAGAAAAGTTTGTGACAGTGTTTGATGACGATAGCAGGAAGGAAACAGGTAAACTCACTAATATACGTGTAAGTTTCTTAGATAAAGAAACGGACTATTTACAGTACGACAGTTATATGTCGAACGATAACAGACGTTTCTTTCTTACAGGATACAAAAGAGCATCTCTGTTCTTCATCAAATATGCAAACAGGCATAACCAGTTAAGCATTCTGAAGCTGCTTGAAGACATGCCGTATAATGCTATTGATAAGGCTCCTATAAAATATCAGTCATTCGATAATGAGTCGGATTGGCAATATTATGTTGCTAAATACCCAGAAGAGGCTAATTTCGACTTCACCAGTTATGGAATTGGAACTTGGGATGACAAGGAGCATTGGCCATTAGATTTGATATTGCTGAACAGTTCGTACCATAGCAAAGATAATCTCGAATGGAAGATGTTAAACCGCATAGTATGGCGCAAGTTGGGCGGAGACAATATGCTCTACCAACTTGACAACCATGGTAGTAGACCGATAGAAGTAAATAGAGTAAGCACTACAATTAACTTCGCTCATAATTCGTGGGAAATTATTTCAGAATTGGATGTCCCTGCAATCATCAATACAATACGAGGCATAGATTGCAAATATAATGATGAGGAGGGATACTATTATGTAACATTCTTAGATAAGAAACACAGTATGGACTACGTTGAACTTGGAGTCAAGTTGGCGAAGTTGCTCTTTGAATCGCAACCTGAAAGTCAAAATACATAAACAATGACAAAAATCTTTAAAGGTTCAATTGGTCCAAAGTTTGAGCATCATATCTCGTAATGAAAAAGAAGAATGGAAGTGCAGTGATAAACTTACAGAATTATGTATATTTTGGGAAAGAACCACTGCGCTTCCTATGCAGTAGATATTTTGCTATCTCCGCCATTTTGCCTGCTGGCTCTGCTCATCGTCTACATCATTCACATTCATGCCATGTCCGACCTCGTATTCACGATTAGTGTCAGTGCCTCCTCCGGCATCCGGTATAGGTCGCTGAATATTACCACCATCTTCCCTGTTGTCTCTCTGAGGCGGCAGGGAATTTTTGTTTATGGCAGTGTGGGATGACGGATGGATGCCTCTGCTGACGAGATAGTTCTGGCGAAGTTGCTCTGTAACTTCCGTGCGTAATTGAATGGTCTCCCCACTCCATGACACAGTGCCCTTGTGGATGCGAGTACCAAACTGCCGATAGAGGATGTGGTTGATGTGTGAATAATCAACGTAATATTAATTATTACCATTACTTTTAATTCTGTACACAAATACTTCCGTGAAAAGACCACGATAAATTTTGTAAAAAGAATATTTATTTGTATCTTTGTATCACAGACTCGAAATTAAAACCCTGGTCAAGGAGCCAGAGAGCTGCATTTAAATTATGTATAGAATATTTATATCACATTCGTGGAAGTATTCCAATCAGTACGACAAGATTGTTGACTTTCTAGATGATGGAGGTATTTATTATTACAATCATTCTGTACCAAAGGATGATCCTGTACATACGAATGGAACCGATAAGCAGCTAGAAGATGCTATTGATGCAAAGATTAGAGGTTGTAGCTGTGTGATTATTTTAGCTGGTGTGTATTCGTCATGTAGCAAATGGATAAAAAAAGAAATTGCTATTGCTCAAAAGTATGGCAAACCAATTATTGGTGTTAGGCCTCGGGGAGCGGAGAGAGTGTCTGACGCAGTTACGCAAGCAGCAGATGTTGTCGTTGGTTGGAATGCTACGTCGGTGGCTAATGCTGTAAAAAATTACTCACTTTAATTTAATGCATATGAGAAGAGCTTTACTTATCGGAATAAACAACTACCCAGGTGATTTACGTCTGGGTGGTTGTATTGAAGACATTCATTGCTTGAAGTCCGCTATTGAACGTCATGGAAATGGCGAAAAAAATTTCGGTGTGAAAATGTTAGAAGATGTGCAGACTTCAGATGAGGTGTTACAAAACATAACAGAACTTTTTCATGATGACGCAGAAGTAGCATTGTTGTATTTTTCTGGCCATGGTTATGTGAATACAACTGGTGCAGAAATTGTAACCCCTTATGAAGTGGCACATTCTGGAATGTACTATAAGGGAGTACAGATGAAAGATATCATGGAAGTGGTCCATAACTCAAAGGTAAAGAACAAGATAATAATATTAGACTGTTGCCACTCAGGACAAATTGGGAAGTTCAATCCGACAGAAACTGGCAGTGTTCTTGATGAGGGGGTCTCTATTCTTACTGCTTGTAGAGAAGATGAATCTGCTTGTGAGGCTGGTGGTCATGGATTGTTCACAGAGTTACTTTGCAGTGCGTTACAAGGTGGTGCGGCAGATTTTAACGGTAACATCACAATGGGTAGCATCTATGCTTACATCGATAGAAGTTTTGGGGAATGGGAGCAAAGACCTGTCTTTAAGACGAATGTCTCAGCTTTCGTATCTCTAAAAAAAGTGGAACCTAAAGTTCCTTTAAGTGTATTTAGAGAGCTTCCCAACCTATTCTCAACGGCCGATGAAGTTCATAGATTGGATCCGTCCTATGAGTTTACTAACTGCCCTGAGGAACAACACAAATTGGTTGAGCCGTATGCGAAACCTGAAAACGTAAAAAAATTCAAGTTGCTTCAGCAATTGCAGAGTATCGGCCTTGTTGAACCTGTAGACGCACAATTCATGTATTTTGCGGCTATGGATGGCAAAGGTTGTAAACTGACAGCTCTTGGCAAGCATTATTGGAGATTAGTTAAAAACAATAATATTTGAATATATGATTAATTACTGTAGAGAAAGCTATTTTAAAGACGTTGTTGCGAGAATGCCGATTAATGAGCAGCAGAGAATATTCTCTGCTGGCTCAAATGAATTATTTGATATCTTTTTGTCATATAATATTAATGACAAAAATGTTGTGAAGGGGATATACTATGTGCTCAAGAGAATGGGATTTAAGGTCTATGTAGATTTTGTTGTTGATCCTCAATTGGATAGGAGATGTGTTACAAAGGAAACCGCAGAATGCATACAAAACAGGTTGAAGCACAGCAAGTCTTTGATATATGCCCAATCGTCAAATGCAGCAATGAGCAAATGGATGCCATGGGAACTAGGAGTAGTTGACGGAAATACTAACAAATGCTTTATTATGCCAGTTCAAAAGGAGGACGAAACAATTAACTCTAGGCAAGAGTATTTGTTATTGTATCCCGTCATTGGTATCAATACTTTTAGTGAATTAAGAGTGTATGATTCAGAGTATTCAAATTATAGTAGACCTCTTGCAGAATGTTTAAGATAAAAACAGGTTGTGTAAGTTTTTGTATTACAGCTGTCTGAAACATGCAGCCAAGTAAGGAACACCGCCACGGGACGGGTAACAATGACTATGGCAAAGGATAGTGATGGCCGCAAGTTCAATCGTATTCCTGAATATGATTAGATGGGGGAACTGCCCACCACCCTATTTTACACGCGGTTTTATAATCTCTGTTCTTTACCATGTCCCGCATACTATAATCAAATGGATATTCCCTTGCTTCGCTGAACAATGATAATATCGCTCGGTGGGTACCGCCTGTAGCGCTGTTATGGTACCGCTGTTTTATGCGGACAAATATTTCATATCACTCTTGTGGTACCGCTCATATTTAGTTGTCATAATATTGTTCCTTGACCGCGTGAAGCACCACCTCAAAACATTCTGTAGCACTATTTTGGTACCGGTTGTCATCTATACCTAAGTTCTTGATTTTTATGGTTAAATTCGCAACATGGCCGTAAGGCCTGT
>Ga0256406_1003451_pt1 | contig 19663 bp, 14 predicted proteins | sample RumenRJG_03DNA_FD_185986 | JGI IMG/M metagenome (GOLD analysis project Ga0256406, IMG submission 185986) | Bovine rumen microbial communities from Lethbridge, Alberta, Canada - RJG_03 | ecosystem: Host-associated > Mammals > Digestive system > Stomach > Rumen | place: Canada: Alberta | collected...
AAATCGATGAGTTTCGCGACGTTGAAGATTTCCTTGATGTTCGGGAGCACGGGATAGCCGACGGCCGGGCGGATGCCCTTCCAGTTGTTGGTGCGTTCGAGTTCCTTGCTCAAGTATTCGGCGCCGGCTTCGGCCAGGCGGTCGGCGACAGTCTGCATCAAGAGTACGTCGTAGTCGCTGCCGCCCTGTTCGGCTTTCAGCTTTTCGAGGCGCTTGACGAAGGCGTCGCTTACGGTGACGGCGAAGGCGCCCACGATGTCGCGGAATACATCTTTACCGGCGGGAGCGGCGAAGACGCTTGCGGTGTTCGCATTCGCGGGTGCAACGTAGTCGCAGAGGGCGAGGCAAGTGCCTTCGGGATTCTGCTGGCGTGCCGTCTCGACTTCGACAAGGTCGGAGTCGGTGCCGGTACGGCCCGTGTTGAACTTGATTGTGCTTTCCGTACCGGCGGCAGGGTAGAACGCCTGCACGGCACGCAGCGCATACTCGGGCTTTGTGAGCGACTTGATGAGCGCTTCGGCATCGGCCTTGAGCTTCTTGGCTTCTTCCTCTTCGGGCTTGATTTTCCAAGTGAAGAAGAAGTATTCCCAGCTGATAAGCGGGATGACTTTTTCGAGCGCGATAGGCGGGAGCTTGCTTTCGCCCATGAACGGAGGCTCCACGGGCTGGTACTTGCTCCAGTCGCATTGGTAGCGGCGTTCTTCGGGAGTCTTTTCGGCTGCGGCCATAGCGTTGGCGGCTTCGGTCTGGATGCCGTTTTGCTTGTCGCGGATTCGCTGCTGTTCTTCGCGGTTTTCGCGAATGGTCTGTTCGCTAGTCGCCGGATCCAAAAGTTTCTGGGCGAGGCCCGGGTTGCTTGCGGCATCGCGCACGTGGAATACGGGGCCGTCGTAGCACGGGGCAATCTTTACGGCCGTGTGCGTGGGCGAGGTGGTGGCGCCGCCGACGATAATCGGAATGCGCTGGCCTGCGTCCTGCATGGCCTTTGCCACGGTGCACATTTCTTCGAGCGAGGGCGTAATCAGTCCGGAGAGGCTCAAGATGTCGGCCTTGTTTTCGATGACGGCCTTCACGATGACATCTTCGGGAACCATCACGCCGAGGTCCACCATCTCGTAGCCGTTACAGGCCATAATTACGGAGACGATGTTCTTGCCGATATCGTGTACGTCGCCCTTCACTGTCGCAATCACGATCTTGCCGCGGCTAGAAGCGTTCGCGTCTTTGCCCGCCTCGATGTAGGGCTGCAAAATTTCCACGGCCTTCTTCATGGTGCGTGCGGTCTTTACCACCTGCGGCAAGAACATCTTGCCTTCGCCGAAGCGGCGACCGACTTCGTTCATGCCGTCCATGAGCGGGCCAGAGATGATTCCCACCGGGCTATCGCCGCGGTTGATGAGTTCCATCAGGTCGGGCTGAAGCGATGTGGAAGTTCCCTTGAGGAGCGCTTCTTGCAAACGTTCTTCGGGAGTTGTGGGCTTTGCGTCTGCAGCGGCGTTCGCATTGTCGTCAGAAGAGCTGCTTGCGCCTGTGCTCATGGCGAAAATCGCCTTCGGGTCGTACTTGGTGCCCGCTTCCTTGGCGGCAGCGGCGGCTGCGGTCATGCGGCTTGCAATTTCGATGAGCGCTTCGCTTGCATCCGGTTCCGTGTTGTAGATGACTTCGGTAATGGCCATGCGGAGTTCCAGCGGAATCGTCTTGTATTCGATAATCGCGCTCGGGTTCATGATGGCCATGCCCATGCCGTTCGGAATCGCGTAATGCAGGAACGTTGTATGCATTGCTTCGCGCAGGTAGTTGTTACCGCGGAAGGCGAACGAAAGGTTCGAAAGACCGCCCGAAATACGCACGCCAGGAAGGTTGTCCATAATCCAGCGGACGGCGCGGATAAAGTCGATGGCGTAGGCGTTGTGTTCGGCCATGCCTGTAGCGACCGTCAAGACGTTCGGGTCGTAAATGATGTCAGAAGGATCGAAGCCGAGCTTCTTCACCATGATGTCGTAAGCGCGGGCGGCAATCTGTACGCGGCGCTCGTAGTTGGTGGCCTGGCCTTCTTCGTCAAAGAGCATCACGATGACGGCACCGCCGAGGCGCTTGATAGTGCGGGCATGATCGATAAATGCCTGTTCGCCCATCTTGAGGGAGATGGAGTTCACGATGCACTTGCCCTGGGCGCACTTGAGGCCCGCCTCGATGACTTCGAATCGGGATGAGTCCACCATGATCGGCACGCGGCTGATGGCCGGGTCTGATGCGAGCAGATTCAGGAATGTCTGCATTTCGGCGGTTGCGTCGAGCAGGCCGTCGTCCATGTTTACGTCGATCACATCGGCGCCGTCTTCGACCTGCTTGCGGGCAATGTCGAGCGCTTCTTCGTAATTCTTTTCGTTGATGAGACGGAGGAACTTCTTGGAGCCTGCCACGTTGCAGCGTTCGCCCACCTTCACAAAATCTTCGGCGTTGCAACTGTCGGCACCGTTGCTCGGGCGCACCTGTTCCTTGAACAGCGGCTCGAGACCTGCGAGGCGGAGTAGCGGGCTTGTCGCATACTTGGGTGCGGGTTTGCGGCGTTCGTAATCGGCCGGCAGGGCGTCAAGCATCTTGCGCATCGCGGCGATGTGTTCCGGTGTGGTACCGCAGCATCCGCCAATCATGTTCACCAGCTTGTCGTCCAGGTATACGCCCATGAGGCGCACCATGTCTTCGGGCGTGTCGTCGTAACCGCCGAACTGGTTCGGCAGCCCCGCGTTCGGGTGACAGCTAATGTAGCAGGGCGCAACCTTGCCCATGCGGCGCAGGTACGGCACCATACCGTCAGCACCGAGGCCGCAGTTGAGGCCGATAGAAAGCGGGTGCATGTGCATCACGCTCACGGCGAATGCTTCGACCGTCTGGCCCGAAAGCGTACGGCCCGAGGCGTCGCTCACCGTCATGGAGAACATGACTTCGACAGGCTTGAGGTCTGCGGCATTCCCGGCAGCGGTTGCGTCGGCTTCGCGCTTCTCCATCACCTTGGTAAATGCGCTCGCGGCGGCCTTCGCGTTCAGCGTATCAAAAATCGTTTCAATCAGAATCGCGTCGACGCCTTCTTCAATCAGCACCTGGATCTGTTCCAGGTAGGCGTCTTCGAGTTCGTCAAAAGTAATGCTACGGCTCGCGGGGTCGTTCACGTCTTCGCTCATGGAGAGCATCTTGCTTGTGGGGCCCACGTCGCCCAGAATGTACACCTGACGGCCGTACTTTTCCATGGCCTCTGCCGCGGCCTGCTTCGCAATTTTCACGGCGGCGCGGTTCATTTCGGCAATGCGGTGTTCCTGGTGGTATTCGTGCTGGCTTACGCGCTGGCTCGAGAAGGTATTCGTGGTGAGGCAATCTACGCCCGCATCCACGTAACGGCGCTGGATATCGAGAATGATATCCGGCTTTTCGATGGAGAGCATGTCGTTGTTCGCGCCCTTGATGCCGTAAGTCTGAATGACAGAACCCATGCCGCCGTCGAGCAGCATCATCTTGCTTTCAAAAGCTTCGCGTAGAGTCATCTTCTTGTCCATTGCACGAACCGCCGTATTTTACGTTTTATGCACTTATTTAGTTTTATGCATAAATATAGAAAAGTTTTTATTTAGTCTGCATATCAGCATTGCGAATAATAGGGAATCCGCCACCGCCTTCGTCTTTTTCATAATCGAAATCGCCTTCGACAATAATGGCATCGCCTTCGGCCGGGTATTGTTCTGGGTACTTGCGAGGTTTCGCAAGTTCAAAGGCGAGTCCTTGCGAACAGCAGGCGAGTGCATCGGCAATGACGCAACCGTAAAAACGCCGTTCCAGTTCTTCGTCGTAATAGCTTGAAAAGAGGCCTTTCATCTTGATGTGTTTTCCGAGATACTTGCTCGGGTACATGATCATCTGGTTAACTTGTCCATAGACCATGGTTCCGCTCATGCGGGAAATGTCAATGTCGTATTTCTCTTTACCGCCGGGTTCCTTTGCAAACAAGGCCACAAAGGCAAGCAGAACGGCAGGAACTACTTTGAACAACTTAAACACCTCTGCCTTGAATCAGGCTGATGGAATAGAAGAGACCGAATGCCACAATATCTGCCGCCACAATGGTAGAACCCACGGGAGTTCCTGCAAGGATTGCGACGACGATTCCGATGAGCGAGCACACGACCGAGATGATGGCCGATGCAACCGTTACCGCGAAGAAACTCTTGAAAACGCGCATGGCCGAAAGCGACGGGAACACCACCAGGGCCGACACCAAGAGGGCGCCTACCAAGTTCATGGCGAGAACGATGATGACGGCCACGATGACAGCGATCAGCAAATTGAAAATCGTCGTGTTGACGCCGGTCGCCTGCGCGAAATTCTCGTCGAAGGTGATGGCGAAAATCTTGTGGTAGAAAAGAATGAATACGGCGAGGACTGCAATCGAGAGCGCAACGCACAGGTAGACTTCTTCTACCCGGAGTGTCAAAATAGAAGTAGAGCCGAAAAGCGTCGTGCAAACGTCTCCTGAAATATTCGCCGAAGTCGAGAAGACGTTCATCAGCAAGTAACCGATGGCAAGAGCGCCGACGGATACCATGGCGATGGCGGCATCTCCCTTGATGCGGGCGTTTTTCCCTGTACACAACAAGAGTACTGCCACCGCGACCGTCACCGGCAAGATGAGTAGCATGTTGTTCGTAATCTTGAGTACCGCTGCAATAGAGAGCGCGCCGAAGGCGACATGCGAAAGGCCGTCACCGATGTAGGAGTAACGCTTGAGCACCAAGGTCACGCCCAGAAGCGACGAACAGAGCGATACGAGAACGCCCACGATAATCGCGTAGCGGACGAAAGGGAAATCCAAGTAGAACGAAAGTTTTTCTATAAGTTCAGGCATAGGTTAGTAGAGAGTAGGCAGTAGACAGTGGTCAGTAAGAAGTGATATGAGTTTTTTTAAGTCATTCTGGAGCGTAGCGACGGAATCCAGTACTTATTTTTCCTTGGTTGAAATGGTATTGAAATCCAGCACGCGGGTGGCATCGTCGAGGGCTGTATCTACATCGTGAGTGACCATGACGACAGTCATTCCCTTCTGATGCAGCTCTTCGATGATGCGGTACATAGTTTCCGTCGATTCTGGATCGAGGCCTGTCACCGGTTCATCGAGAAGCAACAGACGCTCGGCGGCGCAGAGGGCCCTCGCTAAAAGCACGCGCTGCTTTTGGCCCCCCGAAAGCTCGCGGAAGCAAGATTTTGCAAGGCTTTCGGTACGGGTTTGCGCCATGCATTCCATGGCGCGATCCCGGTGCGCCTTCCTGTAGAAGGGCAGCAAGCGGTGCTTTCCTTGGAATGCCGACAGCACGATTTCTTCGACGGAGGCCGGAAAATCTTTCTGCACGATCGTCATCTGCGGCAGGTAGCCGATTTGATTTCTGCTTAAACCGTCGCAAAGCTCGATGACTCCTGATTTCGGCTTCAACAGCCCCGCGATACCCCTCAAGAAAGTCGTCTTTCCGGAACCGTTGCGGCCCACGATGCACAGGTAGTCACCTGCGTTTATGTCGTAGTCCAGATCGCGTACCAGGTCCTTGCTCCCGTAACCGAGAGTCAGCTGCCGACACTTGAGCAACGAGGTATGGGCAGTGAGCTCGGTCGCCCTATCGCTTTCGCTCCAGGGCTTCCTTTGAGAATTTTGGCTTAGATTTTTTTTCTGTATATCTTCACTATTCATTATTCATTCTCAATTTTTAATTTTCATCGCTCACTACTCGTCACCCTTGCAGCTTGTCATGCCCGCGAATGCGGGCATCTCCTTCCTACTTAAACAATTATTTTATTGCCTTTTTCAATACTTCCAGGTTTTCGCGCATGATCGAAAGGTAATCCGCTCCGGCTTGCATCTGTGCATCCGTCACCGACTGCATCGAGTTCAGCGTGAGGACGGCGACTTCCTTCGACTTCTTGCTGGCATCGAGAATCGCGCGGGCAATCTTCCCGTTGCTTCCGTCAATCGTGAAAATCGCGGGGAGCGCTAGCGAATCCATCTTGCCCGCCAAGAAGGCTACCGTCTCGAAACTCGCTTCACTTTCGGCGGAACAGCCAACAAACGCGGCAAAATACTTAATGCCGTAATCATCCACCAGATAACGAAACGGGAAACGGTCGCCGAACAGGATCGTCTTGAAATTTGCGCTGTCCACCGCTGCACGGTATTGGGCGTCCAGGGCGCTAATCTTTGCGACGTAAAGGGCTGCGTTCATGTGGTATTCCGTAGCGTGCGCCGTGTCTACTTTCGAGAGGGCATCGGCAAGGTTCATTACCAGCAGTTCCGCGTTCTTCAGCGAGAGCCAAATATGTTCGTCGTTCTCGGCTTTTTCGTGGTGATGATGCCCGTCTTCGTGCTCTTCGGCTTTTTCGCCGTGTTCGTGGTTCTCTTCTGCGATTTCTTTCGTATCTTCCTGCATGCCTTCCACGATTTCTTCTTCCTTGACGCGGTCGCCTAAAGCTTCCATCAGGTCCACTTGCACGCGGCCTTCCTTCGGTGTTGCTTTCAGCGCTTTCTCGATCCATTCGTCGGATTCACCACCTACGAACACCACCATGTCGGCGCTTGCGATCGCCGCGATATCCTGTGCCGACGGCTTGTAGCTGTGCAAGTCGGTGCCGTTCTTGATAAGCAGTTTCAGGTTTGCTGCATCCAGGCGGTTTCCGAGAACGTTCTTCAGCCAATCGTACTGCGGATAGGTCGTTGCGACAATGGAAACTTTCTTTTGTGCGGGAGTCTTTTCGTTCGATTCTGCACTGCAGGCGACAAATGTCAGGGCCGTCGCCAAAACAAACATTGCAAATGCTGCAAATTTTTTCATGATAAGTCCTTTGCCCAATCGGGCCAAAATTTGAATTGATGCTTTATTGTTCGTGGCACTTGTCGTGCCCAGTGCGCCAATCAATTCAGTAGCAGGACTTTTTGCGATACAAGTGTCAACGGTCGCGAATCTGCGGCCTTGAAACAAACCAGCTTGAAATAGAAAAAACGGAGTGCAAGCTCAAACGGCGCTACCACCAGTTCCATGCAGACCGAAATCAGTTCCAGACAACGATGAATATGGTGACACACGTGGCAGTGTTCGCCGTGGCAATGGTGCTCCAGGTGCTTGGCCACATAGAGAGAAGCCAAGACTACAAGCAATTTGTTCATCAGGGCGTTAACCATGACGCCTCCGCGAACAGCCGGAGCAGCGGCCGAGCAGCACCGACTGCTGCTGGTCCAGTTCAAATCCGCTGCGCTGTACCGAAAGTTGCAGCACCTTGAGCGCGGGGCCTTCCAGGTGGAAAAACTTGCCGCATTCTTTGCATACGAGGTGCATCTTTTCTTCGCAGCGGCCGGGACCCGTGTAGCGGTAGCGCAACTCGTTGTTGTCGTCGGCCCCGACAATCTGCACGATTCCCGCCTTCTCCATACGGGACAGGTTCCTGTATATAGTACTCAGTGAAACTTCGGGCAAACTTTTGGCAATTTCGGACGCCTTGAAAATCCGGTCGGGATTTTCGGCCATGTAGTCCATGATCTTTTGCCTTGTTTGCGTCTTGTATTCCATTTTTTCTCGTTTTTCGCAAAATTTGGCCGTTTTCAATTGATGTGCGATGCATTTTGTACGGCTCAATTTGCGAATGGTTTGCAAAATATAGTAAAAATGCGAATGATTTGCAAATGAATTGCAAATTTGTGGTGTAGTCCCCTTTGTGACTCTTGTCACACCCTGCTTGGATAAAACATCCATGCGAAATTCACACTAGGTATATGTTTCTTTACCTGCAAAGTCTATTTTATTTATGTAAATATACGGGTAAAAAATTATGGTTACGTTTTCTGACATATCGGATTACCGCGACTTCTTGAAGGAGTACTACGACCGCAGGAAGGCTGAGATGCCTTTCTACTCGTACCGTATGATGGGGGACAAGCTGGGGTTGGATTCCAGCTACCTTTACCGCGTGCTGCAGAAGAAGCAGCACCTTCCGGCTCATGCGCTCCCTGCCGCGAAAGAAATCCTGAATCTGTCCGGTCGCGAGGCCGAATACTTTGACCTGCTGTTCTCTGCCGCTGTAACCAAGGACAAGAACAAGCGCGAGGAACTGATGGCGAAGGCCCTCGATCTGAGGGACGTGGACCGCCATAGCCTCCAGGCTGCCGAGCTCAAGCTGCTCGAGAACTGGTGGATCCCCGCCGTGCGCGCCTACCTGGAACTGAACGGTGGCGTGGTGAATGTCAAGCAGATTTCTCGCGACATCTGCCCCCCGATTACCGAGGAGCAGGCAAAAGAAGCTATTGACACCTTGCTCGAAGTGGGCCTGGTGAAGAAAATGGCGTCGGGTAAACTGGCGCTGACGGATGCTCACTTGACTGTGGGTGGCCCCGAAAAGAAACAGGCCGTGCGTCATTTCCAGAAAGAAGTGCTTTCTTTGGCTAGTAATGCGCTTGACAATATTCCTGTGGACGAAAGAAATATTTCTACACTTACATTGTCCGTTGATCAGGCTTGCTTCGATGACTTGGGAGAAATGCTTAGGGAATTTAGGCGCCTGGTCCAGAAGAGGGTGGACAGTGCCAAGAATTCCGATCGGGTAATGCAGCTTTCGATGGCGTTCTATCCGATTGCGCGTAAGGGCGGTGTCCGTACCGTTGATTCTGTGGAGGGCGACAAAAGGGAGTCCAAATGAAGAAGTGGGTGTGGCATATAGGTTTGACTGCTGCGGTGGGTGCGCTCATTGCGGCGTGTACGGCCGGCAAGGATACGGCTGGTTCTTCGCTTGAAACGGAGAACTCGGTCGCGGTCGTGCTTACGGTGCAGAAGGGCGATGGGACGCCTGCTGCCCGTACTAGGGTTTTTGTGCGTCCTTCCGATTTCTTGGCAGGTGCTAACGGCCTGGCCTTGAGTGATGAATCTGATAATCTTGAATCTCCGGTGGTCGAGACCGATTCCGCAGCAGGTATCCTGAATGCCGAAACCGACGACCAGGGCCGGTTGAACCTCCCGAGACTGAAACCGGGTAGCTATACGATCGAAGCGCGTGAAAGTGCCCTCAAGGATTTCAAGCGCGTCGAGGTGACCGACAGTTCTCTCGATTCCATTTCCCTGAAGGTGGCGGCGACGGGTTCGATGTCCGGTCAGGTGTATCTGCCTGAAGATGTCCACTCCGTAACCGTGGGTATCCAAGGCCTTGATTACTTTGTTCAAACTGACTCGCTGGGCAACTTCGTGTTCGAAAACCTGCCTGCAGGTAATTTCAGCGTGGTGGGCTTTGTCTACAGCACTTACGAGATTGCTGGTCCTGATGGAAACGTTTCGGCATATAACAGCTTCTTGCCGGTGGGCTCCCGCACGGTTCATGTGTCGTCTGAAAAGACCTCCGAGAACGTGAAGATTGGCGTCCAGGCCGATACGGTCTCGAAGGATACCGTTCCGCAGGATACGGTGGAAGAAGATACGGCCGATGTCTATCCGGTGGTGTTGTTCGAGGACTTCGAAGATAGCACCTATGGCTGGTACACGACTGTTTCCAAGTATGCCAGTGCCAAGCTGGATGCGGATTCTGCCGGACTTGACCGTGAGGGCCTTGTGGCGCACATGGTCTACACCAACGACTCCAACTACAACTGGGTGTTGATGGGCAAGTCGCTCCGCGGTATTACGGATCTTTCTGAACTCGACTCCGTGGTGTTCTATGCCCGTGGTGTCCAGGATTCCGGTCAGTGGGTGAGTTTCTCGTTTGACGTGCTCATGGACAGCGTCGATCTGGAAAAGTTCGGCTACGAAAACGGCAAGGCGTGGGTGAACATGTCGGTTGATTCCGAATGGCACCGCTATGTCGTGAAACCCGATTCCCTGATTCCGGCTGATTCCACTAGGAATGGCGGCAACATCGGTTGGGATAAGGTGAAGGACCATGTGACCAACCTGAACATCTTTGGCGGTGGCATCGGAGGCCCGTTCGAAATCTGGGTCGATGACATTACCATCTACGGCGTCAAGGACGTCGACTAGCGCGAAAGATTTTTTGAGAAGGCTCCCTGCGGGGAGCCTTTTTTGTGCTCCTCCTGGATCCCGTCGGTCGTTGCACTCCCTCCAGGATGACTGTTCCTAATGAAGTCATCCTCGACCAACGGGAGGGGATCCATTGAGGAATGCTCCTGTGGATAATTCATCCATATAATATGGTGCTTTGGGGTGGAAAAAGCCGCTTTTTGAAGGTAGTTTTAAGGTGTAAAAACATGGCGTGTTGGTCGCCATCAAAGGAGTCCTTATGAATTATAAAAAGTTCGCATGCTTTAGGAAAGCAGCCTGCTTGGTGGCGGGTCTTGCCGCGTTTGGCCTGGCGGACAATCCGATTTCCGCATATCATTACCTGGCCGACCCGGGTGCCGCTGCCGATGACACCTATTTCTACGTTATCACCGACTCTGATGACCCTGCCGTGTACAATGCCAATGGCTACGACATCAAGGCCCTTTACGCTTTCCGTACCAAGGACATGAAAAACTGGACCGACTTCGGTATCATTTACGATGCCCGCAAGGTGGAAGGTATCGGCGATATCTGGGCTTCCGGTATTGCGGTGAACCCCAATGATGGCAGACTCTACATCGTGTTCCCCGATGGCGGTGGTGGCGGTATCGGCCTTATCGGTGCCGACAGCATTGCTGGCCCGTGGACCAACCCCGTTTCTGGCGGCAAGAAGCTGATCAACAACTGGGGTGGCGGTATTTCGGACTGCGACGGTATCGGTTGGTGCTTCGACCCTGCCATCTTCTTCGATGATGACGGTTCGGGCTACTTCACTTTCGGTGGCGGTAGCAGCGATAGCCGCCCGGCAGCCGACAACAATAACAACATCTTCAATATCTACAAGTTTAACAAGGATATGAAGGGCTTCGATGTGAGCTCGAAGACAGCCTTGAAGATTGGCGGCCCGAAGGCGATGGAAGCTTCTTACATCCACAAGTACAAAGACAAGTACTATCTCTCTTACAGTACGGCCGATCTGCGTATTGCCTACGGTATGTCGGATAGCCCTATGGGCCCCTACACCTACAAGGGAATCTTCATGGGCAACCCGAACATTAACGGTCAGAACATCAACGCGAACAACAACAACCATCATGGCATTGCCGAGTTCAAGGGCCACTGGTATGTTGCCTACCATGACCGCCGCATCGCAAACGGTTACGACGGCTTGGAAAAGATTCCTGCCGATGACGGTAAGGCGAATCCGGTGCCGGCATTCCACCGCAGTGTTTCTGTCGATGAATTTACCTACAATTCCGACGGCACCATGAAGGAGCTGACCTTCACCAAGGAAGGTCCGAAGCAGATTGAAAACTTCGATCCGTACGACTGGTATCCGGCTCTTACGAGCTCCAAGCAGAAGGGCATCCGTAGCCGTTCCAACTTCGTTCTGGGCAAGTTGACCGATTACGTGCTGCTCCCGCTTTCGACCAAGGAATCCTGGATCCGCATTTCGGGCGTGGACTTCGGTACGGCAGCGACGGGCTTCACGGTTCAGGCCGGTAGCACCGCCGACGACAACAAGATTGAAATCCGCACGGGTTCTGCATCGGGTACGCTCGCTGGAACCTGCACTCTTAAGAATACGGGCAACAAGGGCTCTTACGCTGAATCTTCTTGTGATGTGGAAGGCCTCAAGGGTATCGTGGATGAGGTGTTCCTTGTGTTCAAGGGTAAGCAGGATTCTACCATGGCCATCAAGGCCTGGGGCTTCGAGGGTAGCGGCACGACTCCTCCGGAACCGCAGAAACCCTTTAGCGGCACCGCCTGGACGATTCCTGGCAAGATCGAAGTGGAAGACTTTGACGTTCCGGGAACGGGTCGCGGTGGCGATGTCGATTCCTACAATGAAAACGATTCTGAAGACCATGGCGCAGAAAGCAACGACGGCAAGAGCTACCGCGAAGGTACGGGCGTCGATATTTACAAGAAGGCGACCGGCTATATCGTAGGCTACAACCAGTCGGGCGAATGGCTTGAATACACCGTGAACATTGCGGAAGAAGGCGACTATACGATGTTTGCCTCTGTCGCGACGGACAATTCGACTGCAGGCTTTACGCTCTCCATCGACGGAAAGTCCATTGCGGATGTTGCCGTTTCGGGTGACAGTTGGGATGAATTCACCCTGGTGAATGCGAATGTCGCTCTCCCCGCAGGTGAACATGTCCTCCGCTTCGAGGTGACCGGCGACTGGTTCGACATCGACTACATCAGTTTCGCTCCTGGGAAGGATGCCGACCCCACGGCGGTTCATCCGGGTCTTAAGCTTGCTACTTCGACGACTGCCAACTACGACGTGTTCGACTTGAGCGGCAAGAAGATCGCAAACTTTACCGCCCGCAGCATGGCCGAAGCTTCTAGGCTCTGGCGTGACGGCTCCGTGAAGGGTTCCGAAAAGGCCCGTGGCGTGAGTCTGATCCGTAACCGCACCAATGGCGCTGTTGCCAAGGTCCGCGTTGCTCGGTAAGCATTGTTCGGTAAACTTCCGTAAACAAACTTTTGACAAATCGTCAATAGAAAGTACCCTTCGGGGTACTTTTTTTTCGTTTTTTGAGGATAGTTTTAGGTTTGAAGGCATTGGTGTTTCGCCTTCGAGGAGTGCTTTTATGCATGATGGGATGTGGAAAATATCCAGCCTAAGAAAGGTTGCGTGTATGGTTGCAGGACTTGCTGCTTTTGGTCTTGCGGATAATCCGATTTCTACTTATCACTATCTGGCTGACCCCGGTGCGGCAGCCGATGACGAGTATTTCTATATCATTACGGACTCCGACGACCCGGCGCCCGCAAATTCCAACGGCTACAAGATTTACGCCCTCTATGCATTCCGCAGCAAGGATATGCAGAACTGGACTGACTACGGCATTATTTACGATGCCCGCAAGGTGAACGGCATTAACGATATCTGGGCATCCGGCATCGCGGTGCATGACGGTACGTTCTACATCGTGTTCCCCGATGGCGGTGGCGGTGGCATTGGTTACATCAAGGCCCCTGCAATTGACGGCCCGTGGACAAACGCCGTGGGTAACGGCAAGGACAAACTGGTGGGTGGCCGCGGCATTATCGGTTGCGATGGCGTCTCGTGGTGCTTTGACCCGGGTATCTTTATCGATGACGACGGTACGACCTACGTGACGTGGGGTGGCGGCGAAAGCACCAGCCGTCCGAATACAGACAACTTTGATATTGTCAAGCTGAACGACGCGAAGGACGCTCCGGTGGGTAACGGCTCTCACGTGAAGGTGAACAACCTGCCGACCCGCAAGATGCTCGAAGCGTCGTACATCCATAAGCACAAGGGTACTTACTACTTCTCTTACAGTACCGGTTGGCAGCAGGGTGCACCGACGATTGACTACGGTATGTCCAACAACGTGATGGGCCCCTACACCTGGAAGGGTACCATTCTTGGCGACCCGAGCATGAACGGCAGAAGCATCAACGGCAATAACAACCACCACGGTATTGCCGAGTTTAAGGGCCATTCTTACGTTGTTTATCATGACCGCCGTATCGCGAAGGGCCACAACGGACTTGAAATTATTCCGGCCGATGACGGTCAGCCGAAGCCGAACGAAGGCTACCATCGCAGTGTCTCTGTAGACGAAATGTTCTACAATGCTGACGGCACCATTCAGACGGTGAAGGTGACGGATGAAGGCCCGAAGCAGATCGAGAACTTCGATCCGTACGACTGGTATCCGGCGCTCACGAGCTCCAAGCAGAAGGGCATTCGCAGCCGCTCCAACTTTGTCGTGGGCAAGAGGGCCGAACATGTGCTGATTCCGCTTTCTAGCAAGGAATCCTGGATCCGCGTGAGTGGCGTGGACTTCGGTACTGCGGCGACCGGCTTTACGGTCGAAGCTTCGAGTGCGGCCGACGGCAATAAGATTGAAATCCGCACGGGTTCTGCAACAGGAACTCTCGCGGGAACTTGCACGCTCAAGAATACCGGCAGCAAGAACACTTATGCCGAAAACAAGTGCGAAGTTTCTGGCCTCAAGGGCATTGTGAACCAGCTGTTCCTCGTGTTCAAGGGCAATCAAGATTCGACCATGTACGTGAAGGCTTGGGGCTTCGAAGGCAGCGGCACGACACCGCCGGAACCGCAGAAACCCTTTGGCGGCAAGGCTTGGGAAATTCCGGGCAAGATCGAAATGGAAAACTTTGACGAACCGGGTACAGGCCGCGGCGCTGGAGTCGATTCCTATAGCGACAACGATTCCGACGACCATGGCGCCGAAAGCAATGGCGGCAAGAGCTATCGCGAAGGCTCCGGTGTCGATATCTACAAGAAGGCGACTGGCTATGTCGTGGGCTACAACCAGGCCGGCGAATGGCTCGAATACACCGTGAACGTGAAGGAAGCTGGTGACTACACCATGTATGCCGCCGTGGCGTCTGCCAATGCGACCTCTGGCTTCAAGCTCTCTATCGACGGCGACGACATTACCGAAGAAATTGCAGTTCCGCAGGCGAGTTCCGGCGAAGAGAACTATGACGACTACAACAAGGTCAAGGCGAACGTAACGCTCCCGGCGGGCGAACATATCCTCCGCTTTACCGTGACCGGTGACTGGATGGATATTGACTACATCAACTTTGTCGCGGGCAAGGATGCTGACGATTCCGATCCGCTCGGAACGGACGCAGTTGGTCAGCGTGCAAAGCTCGATGTTGCCGCTTCGGCTAGCTTCGACGTGTTCGACTTGAAGGGCGCAAAGATTGCAAGCTTTACCGCCCGCAACATGTCGGAAGCTTCTAGACTTTGGCGCGAAGGTTCCATTAAGGGTGCAGAGAAGGCTAGCGGAATTTGCCTGATCCGTAACCGTGCCAATGGCATGATTGCCAAGGTGCGAACCCGTTAAGTTTCCCATAAACACATCCAACCAGGAGAGCTCCCCCGAGTGGGGGAGTTCTTCCTTCGGAAAAAGTCGCGGAGGTCACTTGACTTTTTAGAACCTGGGTTGTTTTGGAAAATCGAGTGAGTGACTTATAAGGAGTAAAACATGACAATTCGTAAGATTGCAAAGAGTGTGGGTTTCGTCTTTGGTGTGGCGGGACTCTGGAGTATGGCTGCCGCTTCGACGGTCAATGTGGATCTTGGTGAAGAACACCAGGTAATCCGTGGCTTTGGCGGCATGGTACATAACCAGTGGCAGGGCGGTAGCGGTCTTTCCGAAGCCGATGCAAAGCTTGCTTTTGGTACGGGTGAAGGTACAATCGGTCTCAATACGCTCCGTATTCCGGTGTATGCGAGCTCAAACGATTTTAATAAAGAAGTACAGGCCGCAAAGTATGCAAAAAAATACGCCGGCGACGACTTTATCTTGTATGCAACCCCGTGGACTTCTCCGTATGCGGGGGCAAACCAGCACATGGCTTCTTCGAACTACCAGAAGTACGTGGATCACCTGAACAGCTTTAACGATTACATGAAGAATCAGGGTGTTCCTCTGTATGCAATTTCCATCAGTAACGAACCGGACTGGTGCCATGAATGGGCTTGCTGGAGCGCAGACGAAATCTACAATTTCACCAAGGGTTACGCAGACAAAATGCGCAAGAACGGGGTCAAGGTGATTTCGACCGAGTCGTTTGCTTATCAGAAAAATCTGTATGACAAGGTGCTGAACGATGCCAATGCGCTCAAGAACTGGGACATTCTCGGTGCGCACTTCTACGCCAGCGATAGAAGAACTGGGGATAACTTCTTCCAGTATTCTTTGGCTGACCAGAAGGGCGTGGAACGCTGGATGACGGAACACTACACCGAAAGCCAGGGTAGCGGCAACTACTGGCGTACGATAACGAATACGGGTGACCAGGCGAACCAGAACAAGCGCGATACCGTGAACGCCATGGATGTGGCTTACGAAATCCACCGCGCTATGGTCGTGGGCAACTTCAATCAGTACACCTGGTGGTATATCCGCCGTTGCTACGGCCTAATCATGGAAAAGGATTTTGGCAACAAGCTCCAGATTCCGTCTAACGAAATCGGCAAGATTTCTAAGCGTGGCTATGTGCTTTCGCAGTTTGCTCGCTTTGTGCGTCCGGGAGCTGTTCGCGTGGGCGCTACGGCTAATCCCGAAAAAGAAGTGTTCGCTTCTGCCTACAAGAGTGCGAATGGCGACTCCGTAATCGTGGTGCTCGTGAACCGCGACTATGGCAATTCGAAAACCGTGACGGTGAATGTTCCGGGGGTATCGAAACTCGAAAGCTTCCACATGTACACCACGAGCGAAGCGAAGAACGCAAAGGACGAAGGCTTTGTGGATGTGAAGAATGGCTCCGTGACCATCACTATGGAATCGGGTGCAACGAACAAGGACTGTATCGTGACGCTCGTGGGCGAAATCGGCGACGTGGTCAAGACTCCGCGTGAACCGTTCGGTGGCAAGGCAGTTGAGCTTCCGGGCAAGATCGAAGCCGAAAACTTTGACATTCCGGGAACCGGCAAGGAAAATAAGACCTACAACGAAAATGATGCTGATGATCACGGCGAAACCAATTACCGCGAAGGTACAGGTGTAGACATCTACAAGAAGGCGACCGGATACATCGTTGGCTACAACCAGGAAGGCGAATGGTTGGAATACTCTGTGAACGTGAAGGAAGCGGGCGACTACACCTTCTTTGCGGCCGTGGCCTCCGCGAATGCGACGTCGAGCTTTAACATGACACTCGACGGCAAGGAACTCACGGGCGACATTTCTGTCCCGAAGAACGACGGCGAAGAAAACTACGACGACTATAACAAGGTGCAGAAGAACGTGACACTCCCGGCGGGCGAACATATCCTCCGCTTTACCGTGACGGGTTCCTGGATGGACGTGGATTACTTCACCTTCGTGAAGGGTAAGGACGCGACTGACCCCGAACCGATCGGTGGTGATCCCATGTTTACGGCTACTCGCCTGAAGATGCCGACCGAGGCCGAAAATTACCGTATTTTCGACATGAACGGCAGCTTCCTCGGCATGGTCCGCGCGGCTGGTCTGCAGGATCTCCGTGTCCATACGGCTAGCCTCGTGAAGTGCGGCGGCGCCTACCTGGCGAAGTCTGCCAATGGCCGCGTCATGCGCCTCCAGGTGACAAAGTAGTGTCATCCTGGAAGGAGCGAAGCGACTGACGGGATCCAGCTCTGGATTCCCTCCCTTCGGTCGAGAATGACTTAAGAGCCAAGAAACCCGCTGAAAAGCGGGTTTTTCGTTACTTTTTGTTTATCTCTTATTGACTATTTATCCATAATTATTGGCGAAATTTGCGGAAATTTGCCGTTTTTTAGGATAATTTTAAGGGAGTAAAAGGAGTGTTTTTATGGATTTCAAAAAAGTTTCTGAGCTGCTTACCCCGGCCCTATGGCTGGTCGGTGGGTTTTTGATGCTCGCGACGCTCGCGAATGCGGCGCCTAACCCCAATTTCCACATTTACATTGCCTACGGCCAGTCGAATATGGCGGGTAACGGCGATATCGATCCGGCCGTGGATCAGGCCGAAGCCCCGAAGAACTTCATCATGCTTGCCTCCCATACGGCAAATGCAAGTGCCCGTAGCGGCAAGACGACGCAGTCGATCAAGGCGGGTGAATGGGCCGCTGCCATTCCGCCGATGTTCCACGCGTTCGAAAACCTTTCCCCGGCTGACTATTTTGGCCGCGCGATGGTGGATTCCCTGCCGGGCGTGACCGTGGGTATCATTCCGGTCGCAATCGGTGCGGTAAGTATCCGCGCTTTTGACAAGGACCAGTACCAGGCCTACTTCAACGGTGATGGCAAGGACATCAAGGGTTGGGGCTGGATTAACGACTACGACGGCAACCCTCCGGGACGCATTCTGGAACTTGCCAAGAAGGCCAAGGAAGTCGGCGTAATCAAGGGCTTCATTTTCCATCAGGGCGAAAGTGACGGCACCGATGATAACTGGCGCAAGACGGTTTACAAGACCTACAAGGACGTGATTGACGCTCTCGATTTGGACGAAAACGAGGTCCCATTCGTGGCGGGCGAACTCCTTCAGGAAGGCAATAACTGCTGCTCCAGCAAGAACGCAGGTATTGCGCAGCTCAAGAATAACTTCAAGAAGTTCGGTCTCGCTTCTTCCAAGGGCTTGAAGGGTAACGGCAAGGATCCCTACCACTTTGGTCGTGAAGGCGTGATTGAACTTGGCCGTCGCTACTGCTCCGAAATGCTCAAACTTATCGACAAGACGATCGACCCCGATGCACCTGCTGTGAACCTGGTGGATCCGAGTCAGTCTACGGTGGAAGATGAACCGCCTGAGGAATATGGCCCCTATACCGAAGCGATTGAGCTTCCGGGAAAGGTGCAGGCCGAAAACTACAACAAGGGCGGCGCAGGCAAGGCCTACTACGATTTGAACAAGGGTAACGAAGGTGGCAAGCTCCGCAAGGATGACGTGGATATTTACCAGCCGAACATGGGCATTGTCGTGGGCTACTGCCAGAAGGGCGAATGGCTCAAGTACACCGTGAATGTGGCTGCCGATGGTGAATATGCAATTACGGCAAATGTCGCAGGCGACAACGGTACAGGTGGTTTTGTCCTCTACATGGATGACGAACAGATCGGTACTGAAATCGTGAACAAGGGCGAAGGCTTTGACACGTTCTCTGTTGTGGAGGGCGGTAAGGCGAAATTGAAGGCTGGCGAACACGAGCTCAAGCTGGAAATCACTAACGACTGGATCGACATTGACTATGTTGAATTTGCGCTGTTGGGGGAAGTTCCTGAGGGTCTTGCCAATGTCCGCCTTGACGTGACCGAGGCGGAAAGCTGCTTCAACCTTTTCGACTTGCAGGGTAAGCATGTGGCAAGCTTCAGGGCTGCCGGCATGGATGCCGCGGTGCGCATGGTCAAGGACGGTATCAATGGTATCCGTCAGGGAGTGTACCTGGTGCGCGCAGCGGGCTCTGTAGGTATCAAGCAGAAGGTGGTTGTCTATGAAAAGTAGCGAAACCGCCGTCATCAAGCAGATTATCGTGTTCTCGATACTCGCAGTCGTGCTTGGCCTGCTTTACGGGTAATTTGAACCTATTCTCTCTCGTTAACGACCGTTCGCTCTCAAATAAGTGAATTCGTCCCCAACGAGCTCTCTCTCGCAACCGCCCCTGTTTAATAACAGGGGCTTTTTGCTCACGGAAGACCGTTCGCTCATGCGACAAAAAAAGCCCCGTTGGCGGGGCAATTCGCAGAATGGCGGAAAACCGGTCCGGTTTCCTTAAGTTTTGGTAGAAGCCGATGGCCTAGAACAGGTCCTTCAGGCTCGGAACGAGGGAGCAGACGAGAACCCACGGGTAGGAAAGCGAACCCTTGAGCCAGCCGGTCTTGGCGGTGCTGGGAGCGACCGAGATGTCGGCGTTCAGCGAGCGGCGGAGGCTGCTGCGGACTCCTTCGATGGAGCTATCGAATGCCTGCTTGCTGGCGGAGGCCGAATTTACATATTTTTCGAAACGATAGTTCATATTTTTTCCTTATCTTTCTCACTCTTGTGTGTAAATTTAGAAACAAATCTCCCCATGTGCAACCCCATTTGTAAACCCCTGTTTACCAGCTTTTGGGGACCCCGCC
>Ga0256406_1003454_pt1 | contig 19635 bp, 16 predicted proteins | sample RumenRJG_03DNA_FD_185986 | JGI IMG/M metagenome (GOLD analysis project Ga0256406, IMG submission 185986) | Bovine rumen microbial communities from Lethbridge, Alberta, Canada - RJG_03 | ecosystem: Host-associated > Mammals > Digestive system > Stomach > Rumen | place: Canada: Alberta | collected...
AGAAGCACTACCTGTTAGGTAGTGCCAGAATAGATATTTTGCAAAGTGCCGAATATCAGTAAGTTTTGTATGATTTAGTAACAGATAGTAACAGATACTAACTGATATTTTTGTCAAATCATTTGCCGATGCAGAAATGGGAGAAAATATTGTTTAAAACCTCTTTTGGCGTTATTGCATCGCCGGTGATTTCGGAAAGATATTCAAGACATATTTTCAAGTCCTCGCTGAGGAGGTCTGCACTTAAGCCATTATGCAGTCCAGTGATGACATCTTCTATAGCTGACTGGGCATGAAGAAGAGCATCATAATGACGGGCATTCGTCACAATGACATCATTCTCAGTGATTTCGGGAATGGCTGCGGCATGATACAATCGTTCCTCCAATTCATCGACATTTGTACCATATTTAGCAGAGATGAAAATCTCATCAGACTTGGAAGAAGGCTTTTTCTGGACATCATTGATGAGATCAATTTTGTTATAAACTTTCAAACACTTTTTCCCTGCCGTACGCACGCTCATATCTTCGGCTTCTTCGGCTGAGGGTTCTTTGTCTATCAACCATATAACAATCGTGGCTTGGTTCAGCTTTTGATACGTGCGCTCAATGCCCATCTTTTCTATTTCGTCATTAGTCGAACGTAGGCCGGCTGTGTCAATAAAACGGAAGGTGAGTCCGTGGATTTGTGTCGTGTCCTCGATAACATCTCGTGTTGTGCCACTAATTTCGCTTACAATAGCTCTGTCCTCCTTTAGTAAACGATTAAGCAAAGTTGACTTGCCAACATTGGGCTTTCCAACGATAGCTACGGCAATGCCGTTTTTTATAGCTTTGCCGGTTTCAAAAGAAGCAGCGAGATGCTGTATGTTGTTTCTAAGTTCTTCTGCCAATGAAAGAAGTTCATCGCGGTTGGCAAATTCCAATTCTTCATGGTCACTGAAATCGAGTTCGAGTTCGAGCAACGACTTAAGTTTAAGCAGCTTCTCTCTGAGACGTGACAGTGAATTGCTCACACTACCACGCAGTTGCCCTAAGGCCAAGCGGTGAGAAGCACGATTAGATGCACTCACGAGATCAGCGACAGCTTCTGCCTGGCTAAGATCCATACGTCCGTTTAGATATGCCCGTTTCGTATATTCTCCCGGTTCTGCTTGGCGACATCCACACTTAATCAATGCGGTTAGAACCTGCTGCAGAATATAGCTGGATCCATGACAAGATATTTCAACACAGTCCTCACCAGTATAGGAGTGGGGCGATTTGAAGAAGTTTACAACGACATCGTCCAAAAGATTTCCGTCTGCTGAATATAGATCGCCATAAAACCGCTTCCTCTCTGGAGCATAATGGAATGTGGCACCTTTTCGCGACCTCAGCATATTCTCCATCACGCTGAATGCCTTGGGACCACTGATTCTAATTATTCCAATCGCACCACCTGCAGGGGTGGCTAAAGCACATATTGTAGAGGACATGATAAAATAGTTTTTTATATTAGTAAACTCTCACTCCCAACCATGGAAATTTATGGCCGGGAGTGGAAAACGGGAGTATAATTTTCAACCGTATTCAGATGAAGAACGCGAAAGCCTGAAGTGTCCGCTTCTCAGATTCTTTCCAGTACTTTTACGATGAGATCGTCGATATTTGCCGCTTTATGGTCAGCATCAGCCGTACCAGCCCTTCGGTTGGCCACAACCATGCAACAAGTGAGAGCTTTATGACCCATCATGCGGCTCAATCCTGCGAGAGCTGAAGACTCCATCTCGAAGTTGTTAATTTTCATGCCTTCGTAGACGAAGCTTTCCACTTTGGTGTTCTGATCAGGATCAGCGAGGGGCAAACGCACAACTCGTCCTTGAGGTCCAAAGAAGCCACCGCAAGCTATTGTATAGCCTCTCTTCATATCGTCCTTTGCCACACGATTGAGCAAATCTTTGTCTGAAGCTGCAACGTAAGGGAGGCATACAGGTCGTTTCCATGCCATATGCTGAACAAAAGCACGCTCCATCTCCAAGTCGCAAACCTTATCACGAAGCCCATAGAAGTTAAGCAACCCATCGAAGCCAATGCTTTTCACTGAGGCTATGCAGGTTCCCAAGGGAGTGTCTGGTTGAAGTCCACCGCATGTACCAACTCTGACAATAGTCAGCTGGCGAAGTTGCTCTTTCACTGTACGGGAGTCAAAGTCAATATTAGCCAGGGCATCCAACTCATTCATAACGATATCGATATTATCGCAGCCAATACCCGTGCCTTGAACGGTGATTCGTTTTCCTTTATAGCGTCCGGTGATGGTATGGAATTCACGATTATGAACATTGCATTCAATATCGGTTAGATGGGATGCCACAAGGTTTACACGATCTGGATCGCCCACGAGAATCACGTTGTCGGCAAGATATTGTGGTTTCAGATGAAGATGATAGATACTGCCATCATCATTGATCAGCAGTTCTGATGGTGAGATATAATTGTTCATAGCATATTAGTTTTAGGTGAATAATTGTATATTCAGGTGAATTATCTATTAATTTTCCAATTTTCTAATTTGTTTCTCTAACCGGTGAGTTTCTCTAAGTTGAGTCTGCAGCTCTTGTTCCAATGTTGAGATAGCTGCCGCATTTTCTCTACCATCCTTTCGTAGAAGGTCGAGTTTCTCTTTGTCAGAGTCTATAGATTTGCTAATATTCAACCATTTGGCACAGAGTTGACGTGCTTCTTGAGAACGGAACGAAGACAAACTGTGATACACATTACGGTCGTTGATGACAAAGTTGATGTCATCCTTAGACTTTTTCTTTATCAACCGTTGTTTCAAACTTTCAAGCCGTTTTAGAGCTCTCTGCCGGTCACCAAAGGACCACGTGTCCGAAATAGAGTGGAGGCGGGCGATGCGCCGTAACTGTTCCTGATTGGAGATTGTTCCCGAAAGGGTCTCACGCACGGCTGTTGGTTCAAAAGTGTAGATGCAAAGTTTGCCTTCAGGTTGATATCTGTCACTCACCAGCCAACCGAGTGTGTCGTAGTCATCTATGACGAGCAGATAGTCGTTGCCTTCGGAGTTGAAAGGAAGCCCGCAGTTTTCTGGCTCATAAAAAGAATTGTCATCGCGGTTATAGACCGACATGAAAATATCTCTTTTGCCAATACTGTGCTTTCCTTCTCCCGAAAAGTATAATGTCTTGCCATCGGGGGCAAGAAAAGGGTAAGCAGCATGGACGATGTCTGTTGACAATTCTGCATGATGGAGTGGGGTAGAGAAGCCGTTTCCCATCAAACTTTGCGCAAAGATACCACGATTCGTTGTATCGTTATAAGAGAAGAGGCGATAGTTGCCAAAGCCATTCTCGTAAGTCACTTTTCCGTTGTCGAAAGTCAGACTGCCATCATTCTGATCAATAGGTATATATTTAAGAAAGTCGTCATTCTTATCAACGACAATGCTGTCGATAAACATTACTTTCGCAGTAGAAGGCAGCAATTGTTCAAATAGAGCATTGTTATGGGATTCCGACGATTTCGCCTTTGCCTGTTTCTTCTGCGCCCATGTTGAATTGGGCACAAACAACACGCAAAGAATAGATAATATATATATGAGTCTGTCGCTTCTCATTATTAATGATTCTTTTATACAAAGGTAGGGCTATTTTTCCTCATTGCAAAATATTTTCAGTTTTTTTTGTAGAAAACTGGATGGTCTATTCTTTTTATAGGGATGCATTCTAATGAAAGACGGATATAACAAGTCTTGCTTGCGAAACATTATAAAAGGCGACAGTATATCAACTGCCGCCTTATAATATAGCTGCTAAGATAATGAAGTGGTGGGAGAATATGACCATTTAAGGCATAATGAAAAGCGTCTGGAAATAATATCCCAAGAACTTTATTAACCGATTTATTCTATGACCACTGTTGTCCATCCGTGCTTGTCCTCAATGGTACCATATTGAATACCACGCAACGTCTCATAGAGCTTCTTAGACCATGGACCCGGCTCATCACCGAAGTTGTATACCTTACCCGTGTCGAGGTCGTCGAGATGTGAGATAGGAGAGATGACGGCTGCCGTTCCGCAGGCTCCTGCCTCCTCAAACGTTTCAAGTTCTTCTTCGGGAACAGGACGACGCTCCACCTTCATACCCAGATCCTCAGCTATCTGCATCAAACTCTTGTTTGTCACAGAAGGAAGAATTGAATCGGATTTTGGAGTGATGTAAGTATTGTTTTTGATGCCAAAGAAATTAGCAGCACCACACTCGTCTACGTATTTCTTCTCCTTAGAGTCTAGATAGAACTCGCTGGCATATCCTTTCGCATGAGCAATGCTGTTGGCCTTGAGCGAAGCGGCGTAGTTACCGCCGACTTTGTATTTACCGGTGCCTAAAGGTGCTGCGCGGTCGTAGTCGCGAATAATGACGTATGGATTGGCGCAGAATCCACCCTTGAAATAGGGGCCAACGGGAGTAGCGAAAATTAGAAATACATAATCACTTGCCGGGTGCACACCAACCTGAGGAGTAATACCGAGAAGCAATGGACGCAGATAGAGGGAAGCTCCACTCTCATAAGGTGGAATATATTCCTGGTTGAGTCGTACAACCTTCTTCACCATCTCTTCAAACATCTCTGTGGAAACTTCAGGCATCATAATGCCACGGCTTGTAGATTGTAAGCGCTCTGCGTTGGCATCCATTCGGAACACGCGCACTTTACCGTCGGGGCAGCGGAAGGCCTTCAATCCCTCGAAAGCCTCCTGACCATAGTGCAGGCATGTGGCGGCCATGTGCATCTTCAGATACTCGTCGGAGCAAACTTCAATCTCGCCCCACTTGCCGTCGTGATAATAACACCTCACATTGTAGTCTGTGGGCATGTAGCCGAATGAAAGGCTGGACCAATCTAAATCTTTCATAGCTTTTCTTTTTAGTAAAACAATATATTCTTGCTAGTCGTATTCTATTGAAAAATAATTTCTCTCTAAAACGAATGTGGCAAAGATAAGGATTTTTTTGTTTGCAACCAACTAATTTGCTTTTTATTTCACAAAAAGACGCAAGTCCTTCTCAAAAATCACGTGGCAGCCTAGTTTTTTGTATATAAAAAAGAGTTAGAATATTGTTTAGAGCAATAGTCTAAATGCTTTACAGACACAGATTATTATCAGTTGCATGTTCGAAAAGTTCCAGTGAACAGCAATCGGAAGCATACATATCGTTAACGATTATTAAAAACAAAAATAAAAAGATTGTAATGTGTTGTCAGTCAGCAAATTTTTAGTAATTTTGCAGGCAATTTAGTCCGTTGGGGCACAAAAAGTGGGCAAAATCAAGGCTCCGCCTCGCGGAAAAACCGTTTTATTTATAAAAAATGTACGCAATCGTAGAAATTAACGGTCAGCAGTTTAAGGTCGAAGAGGGCAAGAAACTCTTCGTGCATCGCATCAAGGATGCAGAGGCTGGTAAGACTGTTGAGTTTGACAGAGTGCTTCTGGTAGACAAAGAAGGAGCAGTTACTGTCGGTGCACCCACAGTTGAAGGTGCAAAAGTAGTAGTTGAAGTTGTGAACCCTCTTGTAAAAGGCGACAAGGTTATCGTCTTCAAGATGAAGCGCCGCAAGGATTACCGAGTAAAGAAGGGCGCACGTGCTCAGTTCACAGAAGTAGAAGTTAAATCAGTAATCGCTTAACAAAAGGAGGAAAATCGTATGGCACACAAGAAAGGTGTTGGTAGTTCTAAGAACGGCCGCGAGTCAGCTTCACAGCGTTTAGGCGTAAAGATTTGGGGTGGCCAGAAAATCGTAGCTGGTAATATCATCGTTCGTCAGCGTGGCAACAAGCATTTCGCTGGTGAGAATGTTGCTCAGGGCAAGGATGACACGCTCTACGCACTCACAGATGGTATTGTTTACTTCCACAAAGGCAAGTATAATAAGAGTACCGTATCGGTCCTCTCTCCGGAAGCTTACGCTGCTAAAACAGCAGACAAGGCTGAAGCTTAATTATTCAATTCTGCCCTTTCTAACCCGTTTTGAGGGGCGAACACTACAATCAAGATTAAAAAGGTAACAGATAGACATGTCTAAAGTTTGTCAAATTACAGGTAAGAAGGCACAGTTAGGTTGCAATGTGTCTCACTCAAAGCATCGCACCAAGCGCAGCTTTGATGTCAACCTCTTCAGCAAGAAATTCTACTATGTAGAAGAGGGATGCTGGATTAGCCTCAAAATTAGTGCCGCAGGCCTTCGTCTGATCAACAAGATTGGACTCGACGCTGCTCTGAAGCAGGCCGTTAGCAAAGGCTATTGCGACTGGAAGGACATTAAAGTTATAGGAGAATAATCGTCATGGCAAAGAAAGCTAAAGGTAATAGAGTGCAGGTCATCTTGGAATGCACTGAGATGAAAAATTCCGGTCTGCCTGGTACGAGCCGTTATATCACGACAAAGAACCGCAAGAATACACCGGAGCGCCTTGAGTTGATGAAGTACAATCCCATCCTCAAGAAGATGACTCTCCACAAGGAGATTAAATAATAACGAATTAAAACATTCTGATTTATGGCAAAGAAAGCGGTCGCTACCCTCCATGAAGGTTCTACGGATGGTCGCGCTTATTCAAAGGTCATCAAGATGGTGAAGAGCCCCAAGACTGGTGCTTACATCTTCGATGAGCAGATGGTTCCTAATGAAGCCGTCAAAGACTTCTTCAAGAAGTAATTTATCCGAGAAATATATATAGTGAAAAGGTCGCCGGTTCATAAGAACCGGCGACCTTCTTTCGTTAATGTACATGGGATAAGCCTTAGCTAATGCGAATCAAGAAATATATCTTATTGATATCGTTCTATTTCATAATTCTCTCTAGTAGGTGGTGGGGCGCAAAATGATCTTGCGATTCCAGAGAATAGTGTCAACTCTTTATGCATTTAGCGAAAGCAACTGTGATCACTGCGGCTGAGATCGACCCAACGATCCATTTGCGAATATACGGGATGTTGAGGTCAAGTCGGTCGAAGAGTGTACTGATATAGCGCGAAGCCAAAGGCTCAACAAGTATTCTTTGAGCAGACAGAGGATCATCAAAGTCGCAGATACTCTTGCCCAAAGATAGCGTCTTGCGCTCTTGCGTATCATATTCAGGCCAAGTATGCTTGGGCGTGGAAGGATTACCTGTCTTGGCAAAGTTGACCCACATGTTCTGTACTTCGTGGGCTAACGCTTGGTAGATGTGACCACCCGTATAGATAGTCTCTTGAGGATTATTGAAAACATAAGCCAACTCTACACAATGACAAGCTCCAACATGATGCATAGCTGCTTTCTGTGTCCAGTAATACATATAGGTATGTCCTCCTGAAGCAGAATGATTAGCCGCCATTACAATAGCAGGAATTCGGAACATCAGTTCGTTAATGAGCTCAACTCTGCCCCAGAACTTACCTTTTGGATAATTTCTCGCGAAGGTGTCCAAACGGATTCTATCTTTGTCGTCAAGAGACTTCATGATATTCTCATACCAAACGTTGAGCCCAATCTTAAACACTGTCAGGCTTCCAAAATTGTAAATCCAATAGCGCGCCTCATCCTTATTTGTACCGATGAGGACATCTATGTCTTTTGCTTTTCCATCACGATAACTGGCGTAGGGATCTAACGGAATGATGACACCATCGCGCATAGGGAACCGGTTGTGCACACTGACCTTTTGGTTTAGTCGCATCAACTGTTTCTCACTGAGTTTCATGAGTTCTTTTACGCTGTTGATACCCGTCAGCTGGCGTATACGGTCAGTCAGGAATTTGGCGTCTTCCTTAGTGCAGGTAAAAGCAGGTGAACCACTCTCCACGATAATTCTACGGAATAATCCTTTTGCATCGTCAATCAATGGCAGTAGGCTGACGCTTCCTCCTCCGGCGGATTCGCCAAACAGAGTAACATTGTTGGCATCGCCTCCAAAATTGCCAATGTTGCGGCGTATCCACTTTAAGGCTGCCACTTGGTCCAGCAGTCCCAGGTTGCAACTTTCTTTGTATTCCTCTCCATCTTTGAAGTTGGTCAAATCGAGAAACCCCATGATGGCCAACCTATAATTGATGGTCACCATGACGACATCCGGATGCGACTTGACGAAATTGTGGCCATCGAACAATGGGTCGGACGTTCCACCCCAGCAATAGTTCCCACCATGAATGAAAACCATCACCGGTCGGCGTACGGAACTCAGATTGGAATTGTCGGCAGTCCAGATATTGAGCGTGAGGCAGTCTTCTCCCTGAGGATAGAACGACGCACGCAACTTTGGAGATTTCGACTGTATACTTGATTTTCCAAAATAAAAAGCCTCGCGAATGGTTTCGCTCTCGGGTGCCTCTTTGGGGGCATGCCATCTCAGCTCGCCCACTGGCGGCAAGGCATAAGGAATACCTTTGAAACTCAATATTCCATCCTGACATTTTCCCGCAAATGTTCCATTATGGGCTTTCACCGCATAGGGCGGGGGAGTATCTCGCTTGCCAAGAGACTTGTTAACAGCATAGAACGAAGACATGTAGCGCTCTATAGATTTGAAATCGCGCTTACATTTGTAGCCCAATAGCTTTTCAACAATATACTGGCTTATATTCATAATTCTTTTTTAGGTTTGCATTATTAAAACGTAAATTTCTGATTTCATTGCATGGCTTTAACTAACTTAACTCATTCTTTCAGGTATTTAACAGAGTTTCTCTTTTCCATTCAGTATTTCACTCCGAACAAAAAGTGGTCCACTGGATATTCTTCAAGCTGGGGAAAGTATCCGTTGACTCTTAGATTCAGGAAGCTACAGTGCAGACATTGCATCTTTTAAAGAGCTAGAGCTACATGCTGTCAATTGTCAGCAGATCTGCTCTCAGCTGTCAGCAGATCTGCTCTCAGTTGTCAGCAGGTCTGTCGACAGCTGTCAGCATTCATCAATAATCCGTTTTTACTGCAGAACAACTACTTGGATCGAGTATTTTTTCAGTTACGCGAAGTTAATCCTTTACCCGCAGAAAATATTCGGTATACCGTGAATATATACATATAGATAACGCAAAATAATGGGGAGGCCAATCAAGATCAAACAAAAATCGGCTGTAACTCCCGATTAAATCTGGGAATTACAGCCGAATATTTTATGTTAAAGCTCGATAGCTTTATCCTTCCACTGCAGCCTGTGCGGCGGCGAGTCTTGCGATAGGTACTCTGAAGGGAGAGCATGAAGCATAATCCATACCGAGTCTTGCGCAGAACTTCACAGAGCTTGGTTCACCACCGTGCTCACCGCAGATACCCGTACGCAATGTTGGCTTGACAGCGTGACCCTTATCAACAGCCATCTTCACCAACTGGCCAACGCCTTCCTGGTCGAGTACCTGGAATGGGTCAACGCTCAGAATCTTCTTCTCCAAGTAGACGGGCAAGAAGCTGGCAATATCATCACGACTGTAACCGAAGGTCATCTGAGTCAAGTCGTTCGTACCGAATGAGAAGTAGTCTGCCTCCTTGGCAATCTTGTCTGCCGTGAGAGCTGCACGCGGAATCTCGATCATCGTACCGATCTCGAAATCGAACTTGAATCCAAACTGGTCGAATACTCTGCGAGCACTCTTCAAGATGACGGCCTTCTGCTGGCGGAACTCAGCCACAGTACCAATCAGAGGCACCATGATCTCAGGATGGGGATCGAAGCCTTCCTGCTTCAGTTCGCATGCAGCACTGATGATGGCACGGGTCTGCATGGCCGTGATTTCCGGGAACGTGATGCCCAAACGGCAGCCACGATGACCAAGCATAGGATTGTTCTCTGCAAGAGAAGCAACACGCTGCTTGATCTTAGCCAGTGAGACACCCATCTCTTTGGCCATCACTTCCTGACCGGCCTGATCATGAGGAACGAACTCATGCAATGGGGGATCCAACAGACGGATATTAACGGGCAGTCCGTCCATAGCCTTCAAGATTCCCTTGAAGTCTGCCTTCTGGTAAGGCAACAACTTGTTGAGGGCCTTCTCACGTCCTTCGGGAGTATCGGCAAGAATCATCTCACGCATAGCGATAATCTTCTTGTCGTCGAAGAACATGTGCTCGGTACGGCAGAGACCGATACCCTTGGCACCGAACGAGCGGGCTACTTCAGCATCGTGAGGCGTATCTGCATTGGTGCGAACCTGCAACTTCGTATACTTGTCGCAGAGAGCCATCAGAGTCTTGAAATCGCCGCTAAGCTCAGCAGCGCGTGTGGGCACCTCACCAGCGTATACCTGTCCGGTAGTACCATTCAGAGAGATGTAGTCACCTTCTTTATATACTGTTCCGTCAATCTCAACAGTCTTGGTCTTATAATCTACATTGATGCCACCAGCACCACTGACGCAGCATTTGCCCATACCGCGGGCAACAACGGCTGCATGAGACGTCATACCGCCGCGCTGGGTAAGGATACCTTCAGCAGCCGACATACCGGCAAGGTCCTCAGGACTTGTCTCGATACGTACCATCACCACCTTGTGGCCGTCAGCATGCCATGCTTGTGCGTCGTCGGCGTGGAATACGATCTGGCCGCATGCAGCACCAGGACTTGCAGGCAGACCCTGAGAGATCACCTTTGCCTTTGACAGGGCCAGTTTGTCGAATACCGGATGGAGCAGTTCGTCGAGCTTGTTAGGTTCACAGCGTTCAATGGCTGTCTTCTCATCGATAACGCCCTCACGCAGCAAATCCATTGCGATCTTGACCATAGCCGTACCGGTGCGCTTGCCGTTACGAGTCTGGAGGAACCAGAGTTTGCCTTCCTGAACGGTGAACTCCATATCCTGCATGTCGCGGTAGTGATCCTCGAGCTTCTGCTGAATCTCATTCAGTTGCTTATAGATCTCAGGCATCGATTCCTCCATAGAAGGATACTTGCTTGCACGCTCTTCCTCAGAGATGCCGATACGCTCTGCCCATCTTTGTGAGCCAGCTTTGGTGATCTGTTGCGGTGTTCTGATACCAGCCACAACATCCTCACCCTGGGCGTTAACCAGATATTCGCCATTGAAACGGTTCTCGCCGGTAGCGGCATCGCGGCTGAAGCAAACACCTGTAGCCGATGTATTGCCCATATTGCCGAATACCATAGCCATGACGCTGACGGCAGTTCCCCACTCCTGAGGAATTCCTTCCATCTTGCGGTAGAGGATTGCGCGTTCGTTCATCCAACTGTCAAACACAGCACAGATGGCACCCCAAAGCTGTTCCATAGGATTTGAGGGGAAATCAGCACCTGTACGTTCCTTGATAGCTTTCTTGAACAAGACAACCAACTTCTTCAACTCGTCAACGTTCATCTCGTTGTCCAACTTGATGTTGCGTTCACTCTTGACCTGCTGGATAATCTCTTCAAACGGGTCGATGTCTTCCTTGTTCTCAGGCTTCATGCCAAGAACAACATCTCCATACATCTGTACGAAGCGACGATAGCTGTCGTAAGCAAAACGCTCGTTGTTGGTCTTTTTAGCCAAACCTACAACCACCTCGTCATTCAGACCGAGGTTCAGGATGGTATCCATCATGCCAGGCATTGAAGCACGGGCACCAGAGCGAACAGAAACCAACAGTGGGTTGGTGGGATCTCCAAACTTGGAACCCATCAAGTTCTCAATGTGGTGAACGCTCTTCTCGACATCATCCTTCAAAAGTGCGACGACATCTTCCTTCCCTTTAACAAAATATTCATTACATACATCTGTAGTGATGGTAAAACCTGGAGGGACAGGTACTCCGATAAGATTCATCTCAGCGAGGTTGGCACCTTTTCCGCCAAGTAGATTTCTCATGTCTGCTCTACCTTCAGCCTTACCATTACCAAAGGTATAGACTCTTTTTTCACTCATATTCTATTTCTTTAGTTTTTAGTATGAATTTGTTCTATTTGCAAAAATAATATTTTCTAGTTATATCTGCAAAGAATTTACAAGAAAATTGCAAAGTCAAGTTTACATTTTATGCTTTTTACTTAGTTTATTACTTTTCTTCACTTGTTTGCCTACGTGTTCTTTTCAACTCCAAGTTAATATATTTGAACAAAAGTAACGTCTTGCAATACGTGTTAGGATATAACGATCGGATCTACTGTGAACCAACTCTGATGATTGGCTGTCGACAAAGGAACAGACAAATAAGAGTTGAATGGCTGGCAATTACCGAAAGAACGGCTGATAAATACCGAAAGAATGGATGGCAAATACCGATAAACAGGAAGACGATATATGGGTTATAGGTAGCAAAAGGAAGATATGCATTAACGGTGATGTGTGACAATTGTCGATCAATCGATTGACATATGTCACACATCACAAGATGGTTGATAACAAGCAAGCCCTGAAAGCTATGTCTATCTTCCCATGCCTATATGAAATAGGTATGCAAAGGGTGCATTAGTCAAGATATCTCGAGGCTAAAACTCAAACAACACGCGGCCGTTGATTTGTCTGCCCGTAAGATAATTGGGCACTGCATATTGCTGATTTGTTACATCCGTAACCCAATAGTAACTGTTTACATTGCTGATGCCCAAGAGGTTGAGACAGTCTATGCCGAGCCAGACATTCCTGAATATGCTGCCACTATGATGGTCCTCATTGTTGAAGAGACGGTAGCTCATACCCATATCAACACGTTTGTAGGCCGGTGCCCGGAAGGTGTTGGTTTCCAGTTCCCGATGAGGAGCAGAGAAGGGCAAACCATCGGCATAAGCCAGCTTTAGGCTCATCTTCCAACGGGTGGTGTTGGGGAAGTAATCGGTGAAGAAAAGGTTCACAGCATATCTTTGATCCGTTGGAAGCGGAATGCTCTTGCCATTGAGATTCATCTTCGTATCCATCAGGCTGAAGCTCAGCCAAGAATCGGTACCGGGTACGAACTCACCATAAAGCTTCATATCCAAGCCTGCTGCATGACCTGAGGCCTCGTTGTCGCCATAATAGGTTACTTTCACATTGTTGACAGAATAGGGGACGATGTGAGCCAAGGCCTTATAGTACAGTTCGGCAGAGAAGCGGAATGGTCTCTCCTTCATACGGAACCGATAATCTAAGGCTGCGATGAAATGAATCGACCGCTGGCTCTTGATGTTCTGGTTGAGCCGGGCGTAAGTGACGCCATTCGTTGTGACCGTATCACGCAATTCCTTATAGAATGGAGCCTGATAGTAGAGTCCGGTGGCGAAGCGGAAGGTGATGTCATGATTGAAAGCCGGCGTCACCGACAACGACACGCGCGGAGAGAAGATATTCTCCTTGGTATAGTTCCAATGAGAGAAGCGGGCACCATAGTTGAGCGTGAAGTAGGTGTGGCCGCCCAAGGAAGTAAATCTCCAGCTGTCTTGGAGGTAAATCTCCATACGGTTTGCGTTGAGCACGTTTCTGGCGCGCAGGTTATAAATCATTTGCAGGTCCTTTCCGGTGTGAGGCACGCTGTAGCCAGCCGAATCTCTCATCTCGTATTCAGCCGAGTTCTCCGTAATATGCTCGCGTCTCCAGGTGATGGCTCCTTCGATGTCATGCTGCTTGACCTGGTGTTTCACAAGTAGCTTGATGCTCTCAACATCAGCATTCAAATAATTACGTGCATGCTGGAAGTAGGTTCCCACGCCCAAGTTCTCTGATGTCTCCGTCTGCGTGAGCCAATATTGACCTTGAATGTCGTAGCGTTCCTGCTCCTTTGTCTTGAAAGCTGAGCCAAGAAGCGAAACGCTTGTAGAGTCTCCAAAGTGGCGGGTGATGCCCAAAGAGCCGAAGTAGGTGCGGAAAACGTCCTTCTCTTGTCCGTCGAAGTATACACGGAAAGACTTCACATTCTCCATTGTACCGAAGGAAGTTTCGCGATCCTTGGGTACGAAGTTATAATGATTGTTGGAAATGTTGCCAATGAAATTAAGACTCCATCGCTTGTTGGGATGCCAGTCCAGATAGGTCTGATAGTCCAAGAAGTTGGGTTTATACTCACCATTAGTCTCTAATGAGCCGAGCAGGTATTTATTGGTCTTGTATCTGACGCTGTTCAGCCAACTCACTTTCTTATTGGCTATTCCCACGTAGGCATCGGCTCCAAGCAATGAAGCAGCCACAGAAGCCTCAAAGGCTTTCTTGTGACCGTTGGTAGGTTTCAGTTGCTTATAGGTGATGTCCAATGCAGAAGACATCTTGTCACCGTATTTTGCGGGAAAACCGCCCGTGGAGAAGCTGATTTTGTCTACCATATAAGGATTGATGATCGACAAGCCTTCCTGTTGTCCACTTCTCACAAGGAATGGCCGATAGATCTCTACGCCGTTGATATATACGGAGTTCTCGTCGAAAGAACCGCCACGTACGTTGTACTGGCTGGACAATTCGCTGTGGGTTGAAACGCCAGCCTGACTCTGAATGAGTTCCTCAACGGCATTTCCCGAGACAGAAGGCATCCGTTTCAGGTCGTCTGTCTTGATATTCTCCATCTGGTTGTTCTGCATTCGCTGTCCGACCACTTGCACCTCATTGAGCGTGTTGTCGTCCTCCATGAGCTGAATTTGCAGAGTCTGCTTTCCGCGAGGATTCCGCAGCACCCTTGTCTTGGTCTTATAACCTATCATCGAGAACTTAACAACCACAGAATCAGCCGACTGCAACTGCAAGGAATATTCACCCTTTAAGGACGTGAACGTCGCCTTGCCTTGGGACAGAACTGACACCGTGGCCAGTTCTACCGGATTCATATTCTCATCGGTGACGCGCCCTTGAAGCGTGAAGGTTTGTGCTTGGCAGGTGAGCACTGCTGCTGCCAGTATGAAGAGACAAATTAATTTTCGATACATATATCATTTAACGATTGCGGGCCGTTATTATTGTATAACGAATAACTCAGAAGATTTAAAAACGCGATGAAATATATTGTTGCATTAGACAGCTTTAAAGGATGCCTGACCAGCGTGGAAGCTTCAGAGGCCCTTGCCCAGAGTCTGAATCGGAATGGAGCAGAAGCCCTATGTGTGCCTGTCTCAGATGGCGGAGACGGAATGATTGATGCCCTGGAATATTCCTTGAAAGGGTGGGAGAGAGTGACCTGCCACGTGCATGACGCGCTGATGAGGATGTGCCTTGCCTCCTATCTTCTCAATGGCCGGCAGGCAATCGTTGAGTCGGCTCAGGCCTGTGGACTGATCAAAGTAAAGGATGAGACGTTACGCCCATTGCTGGCCACTTCGTATGGCTTGGGCGAGTTGATGATGGATGCGATTAATAAAGGAGCTAGAGAAATTGTAGTCGGACTTGGAGGAACGGCCACAAGTGACTGTGGCTTGGGAATGCTGAAGGGCATGAAAGACGCATTGTTCCGCAGCCGTGGGGTTTTCGATTCACGTTTTAAGACTTGGGACGATGTAGCTCCCGACTTGGACTCGCTGAATCTGAAAATTACCTTGGCCTCAGACGTCACCAACCCTTTGTACGGGCCGCAAGGAGCAGCTGCAGTTTTCGGTCCGCAAAAAGGTGCTACGGCAAGCGATGTACTGCTGCTCGACCGCAAGGCACGCTCGTTCGCCACGATGTCGGCATGCCATTTCGGCTACGACCGTTCGGCAGAGCCTGGTGCAGGGGCTGCCGGAGGATTGGGCTATGCCTTCATGCAATATTTTAACGCAGACGTGCAATCGGGTGCAGAACTGATACTTAAGCGTATTGGCTTCGACGATCTCCTCTCGCAGTCGCCCGATATGGTCATCACCGGTGAGGGGAAGTCCGACCGGCAGACACTGATGGGCAAGATTCCTTATATCATTCTGAAACACTGCAAGCGAAAAGGCATCAAATGCATCCTGCTGGCAGGAAAGGTTGAGGATAAAGACGAATTGGAACGCAGTGGCTTCGACGAGGTGAAATGTATCAATCCCGAAGGAATGAGTCTGGAAGAAGCCATGAAGCCCGAGACGGCAAAACGGCAACTCTCACTCGCGATAAATCCACGTGAGTAGATTGTTGATCCATCTGAGGGATATCCTGAACCAACGATACTTGGCTACAGGCTTACCGCCGAACCTCAAGATAAAGTCGCGGAAATGGCTCGCACGCCAAGGCAGCCCGGCGTCTAGAAAGTAGAAATGGGCGTAATTATGCTCATAACAGTAATTCAGGGCATGCCAAACGGTCATTGTCTTGGCGTGGAGCTTGGGATTGGATTTTGTTTTTGAGGCAAGATACCATAGGTAGCCGTTGCCTTCGGTAAGTACGCAGACACATCCTCCAATAATCTTCTCCTTATAGTAGGTGACAAACATCTTGATTTTGTTGCTTTTGTAGAACTCCAGGAAGAATTCCTGCGGAGGAATGAGGCGCCTGGGGGAAAGTCTGTTGTTCTGTCGCAAAATCTTATAAAAGGCCTTCAGTTCATCTAAGCTGGAGATCTCATGTGTCACAACACCTAACTTACTGATACGCCTGATCCGCCTCAATTGCTTTCCAGAGAGTCTTTCAGCCGGAGGCATTGAGTGGAGAGAATTGTGTATCTCCTGCCAGTAGATAGGGAAGTAGCCATTATTGCGGAACTGGCGGTAGCCGAACATCTTCTTTGAAATATCGCTGAATTCGGCAAAGAGACAGAGATTCCTTTTAAACTTTTTCGTAATGGCCTCAAGAAGGTAGCCGAAAATCTCCGCCTTGTTCACTCCGTCAGCGTATTCGCCTTCTCCATAAATATGTCCCTGAGTGAAGAAATAAGGTGGAAGAAGAGAGCCACGGCGACGCATGATAGCCAAAAGATGGCCCACAATATGACCTTCCGCATCAAAAGCAATCGCCATGTAGGGCCATTGTCCCGGTGTCTTCTCGATAATCCGAAACAATTCGACGCTGTGGAAGAAGTTGCTGCACGTCATTTGGGGTAATTGCTTGCCCTTGGAAAAAATATGAACCTCGATTTTGTTCATTCTTTTGCAAAGATAGTAAAAACTAATGTTGCGAGTGAATTTATCTGCGTTTTTTTGTATCTTTGCACATATAAATTCTTGTATTTTGGAAATATCTTTTATTGGAGCGGGCAATTTGGCCACCAACTTGGCTCATGCCCTTTATCACGCCGGGCACCATATTCTACAAGTTTACAGCCGTACTCAACATTCGGCTGAAGTCTTGGCAGAAGCCGTTGAAGCTGAGCCTCTCACCGACCTCGGCCTGATGACGGACAATGCCGACGTATACATCTTCTCAGTTACCGACCGCGTTCTGGAAGAACTCATCAAAGAATTGGCTGAAACAGTCAAAGGAAAAGTCTTCCTGCATACCGCCGGCTCTATACCTATGAGGGTGTTCGAGCCATACGCAGAGCGATTCGGCGTGCTTTATCCTATGCAGACTTTCTCCAAGACCACCCTTGTGGACTTTGCAGATATCCCTTGCTTCATTGAGGCTTCTGATTCGGCTACATTCGCAGTGATCTCAAATCTCGCGGGAACTGTCAGCCGCCAGATATACGAAATGGACTCCGACCGTCGGCGATATCTGCATCTGGCCGCAGTCTTTGCCTGCAATTTCACCAACCATTGCTATGCCATAGCGGAAGAAATGCTCAGATGTCATCAGATTCCATTCGAGGTCATGTTGCCGCTTATTGACCGAACAGCTCAAAAGATACATGAACTCTCGCCACAGGAATCCCAAACAGGACCAGCCGTGCGTTTCGACACCAATGTCATGGATAAGCATTTGCAGCTGCTCGACGATCAAATGACGAGGAGCATCTATGAGTTGATGAGTGAGGATATCCATCGATATGCTACGTCAAATTCTAATAGCAGAGTAGAATCTGAAGAAAATATAAAATAACAAATAATATATCACACGCAATGATAAACTATGACCTGAAGAAGATTAAAGCGATCATCTTTGACGTTGATGGCGTGCTATCGGCTAATACGGTAGGCATGGACAATGAGGGAGAACCCCTAAGAACACTGAACATCAAGGATGGATATGCCATACAATTGGCCTGTAAGCGCGGCTTGAATCTCGCGATCATGACCGGTGGTCACAACGAATCCATACGCAAGCGATACAATTACTTGGGCGTTAAGGACATATTCCTTAATTGTTCGATGAAAATCAAGAACTACGAGGCCTTTCTTAGCCAACACGGACTGAAAGACGAGGAAGTGATCTATATGGGCGACGACATCCCTGATTATCCTGTGATGCGCCGAGTTGGCTGCCCTTGCTGTCCGGCCGATGCTTGTACGGAAATTAAGGATATCAGCCTCTATATATCACAGTATAATGGCGGCTACTGCTGCGTGCGCGATGTAGTGGAACAAGTGCTCCGCGCTCAGGATAAGTGGATGGGCGACGAGAAAGCCTTTGGTTGGTGAAAAGAGACAGATATTGAAGACGGGAATTTGCATCAGCAGCCACCAATTCAATCAAATAGAACGACAAATCATGAAGAAAATAATTTTAGCCTCCGGTTCGCCCCGTAGACGTGAGTTGCTGCGAGGGCTTGATCTGCCTTTCGAAGTGAGATTAAAGAAAGGTATTAAAGAATCTTATCCTAGCACTCTTGCAGCAGAGAACGTACCCGAATACATTTCGCGAGAGAAAGCTGCCGCCTATGAGGTGGGAGAAGATGAGATTCTACTCACCGCTGATACCATTGTGGAACTCGATGGAAGAATATTCGGAAAGCCCAAGGACGAGGATGATGCATGCTGTATGCTCAGCGAATTGAGCGGACGTACACACAGGGTCATAACGGGTGTGACGTTGACCTCTGCCACAGAACAGCGTTCGTTTTCGGTGACGACTGAAGTAACTTTTAAGAAACTCTCTTCTGAAGAGATCAGCTATTATGTATCTCATTATCATCCTCTCGACAAAGCTGGCGCTTATGGCATTCAGGAATGGATAGGATACATTGGTTGCGAAGGACTGAAAGGCAGCTACTATAACGTGATGGGCCTGCCTGTTCAACGCATTTATGCAGAGTTGATGAATATGGAAAAGGTGGAATTAAAGAGTCTGAAGAATGAAAAATAAACAGTCGATAGTCTTCCTGACGAATGTAATAACTTTGCTTGTCTCCCTGACTTTTCTTTCTTGTGGAAGCGACGAGGGGAACAACACTTCAGAGTCAGACGGTAATGTCAATGCCAACAAGACGCAGAATATCCTCGTGGACCAAGAGAGTGGGGTAGACGCCAGCGGTATTGTCAGACGACTTGAATTTCCTCATCTGAAGGATAAGGATGCCCAGGTGATTGTTCATACTTCAGAAGGAGAGGTAAATTATGCTGTGGAATGGGACACGCGCCGCAATTCGCAACATTGGACTTGCTATGAGATGTATGCGGACAACTGTACGTCGAAGACCTCTCGCTATTACGGCAACCCACAATATCCTGAAGATCCACTGTTTCCTACAACAGATCTTATTTATGGTTCAGGCTACGACCATGGGCATATCTGTCCTTCGGCTGACCGTCTTTGTTCCAAAGAGCAGAACTATCAAACCTTCTTTCTGACCAACATGCAGCCACAACGTTCGGTATTCAATGGCTCAGCCGATGGCGATCCTGGCATCTGGCTCAACATGGAGAATGCAG
>Ga0256406_1003455_pt1 | contig 19632 bp, 19 predicted proteins | sample RumenRJG_03DNA_FD_185986 | JGI IMG/M metagenome (GOLD analysis project Ga0256406, IMG submission 185986) | Bovine rumen microbial communities from Lethbridge, Alberta, Canada - RJG_03 | ecosystem: Host-associated > Mammals > Digestive system > Stomach > Rumen | place: Canada: Alberta | collected...
CCTTCTTGATGCGTTCGAAGAGTGGCTTGTTGAAGGCAATCTCGTTCTGAAGGTCTGTCAGCATGGGCTGTACCTTCTTCTCTATCTCGCCAATCTCAGGGGTCTTGTCGGCTTCTGTCAAGGCGAAGAACACACGACTGACGCGATCTAGCAGTCGTCCGCTCTCCTCGTAGGCGAGGATGGTATTCTCGAAAGTTGCTGAGTCAGTATTATCAACGATAGCCTGGATATTGTCGCGTGTCTGCTGGATGGCAAACTCGAAAGCAGGCAGATAGTCTCCTGTCTGAATCTTGGTGAAATCAGGAGCACCAAAGGGAAGTGTGCTCTCCTGCAATAACGGATTCTCGCGCTGTGTTTTCTGACAGGCGCTAAACGGCATCATCATAGCCGATGCAAGTCCTAATGTCATAAGTGTCTTTGTTAATTTCATAGTTTTGTTTGTTTATGTGGGTTTAAAAGATTCCTTCTTCTTTATAAGAGTAATAGTAGCCGTCGGTGATGATGACGTGGTCCATGAGTTTGATGCGCATCACGTTGCAGGCCTGCAGGATACTCTTTGTCAGTTCGTTGTCTGCCAGACTAGGTCTGAGGTTGCCTGACGGGTGGTTATGGCAGACGGCCAGGACGGTGGCGTTGCAAAGCACGGCCTCGCGGATGATGATACGTATATCAACGCTTACCTCTGAGATGCCGCCGTGAGCAATACGCAGTTTTTTGATGAGACGGAAGTTCTGGTTCATCAGCAGAATCCAGAACTCTTCTACGTCCAAGTCCTGCATCACGGGATGCATGTGGTTGTATATCCTCGTGGCAGTACCCAGGTCGGGCCTCTCCTCTGCACTTTCCATCTGTCGGCGCTTGCCCAGTTCGCAGGCCGCCATGATGGTAATGGCCTTTGCCGGTCCCACGCCATTATACTGGCACAGGTCGTGAATACTCATCTTTCCGAGCGTGTTCAGGTTGTTGTTGCAGTCGGCAAGGATACGTTTCATCAGCGATACGGCATCTTCCCTGGGCGAACCAGAGCCAATCAGAATAGCTAACAACTCAGCATCGCTTAATGCCTGAGCGCCCAATCGCTCCATCTTCTCGCGCGGTCGGTCTTCCTCAGCCCATTGGTTGATATTGAGTTTGTTGTTCATTTATAGAAGTTTTTCTCGAAAGCCGTAAACTCATCTTTCTTCAGGATGCAACGTTTCCACCATGACTCAATAAAACCGAGGCCGTAGCCCATCAGTTGCGTAAAGGCAGCAGGGATGCTAAGCAAGCCTACCCAGAGACTACGGTTGCGGATACTGGAGTCGATTAAAATGACGGTACTGTAGAACAACAAAGGTAGCATGGCCAGGACGCAGAACATAAAGCCTACGCCTTGATGCATATTGTCGTCAGGGCGCAGTCCGTTGGCATCGAGCCACTCTCCCTCAATATAGAGTCCGGCTCCAAGTGCGAACAGCAGCAGACAGCCGATAACGCCAAGCGTAAAGACGGTGGGCAGCAGATGGACTAGTTTCAGCGTGCCGGGATGGCGCTTCTCAAGATTAATGCGGGCAATGCCGCTGTTGTATACCTGACGGAAGAATTTGCGGAAGTCGGTACGACGCTTGTGCCATACCCACGCTTCGGGGATGAGGGCGGTTTTATAACCGGCCTCGACGATGCGATAAGAGAAGTCGATGTCCTCACCGAAGCGCATCTTTGTGAAGCCTCCCAGTTCCTGATAGACCTCACGGCGTATGCCCATGTTATAGGAACGGGGGAAGAACTTGTCGAGTTTCTTACCTTTACCACCGCGAATGCCACCTGTGGTAAAGAATGAAGTCATGCTATACGAAATAGCTTTCTGGACAGGTGTAAATGAAGGGTGGGAAGCGTCGGGACCGCCGAAAGCGTCGATGGCTGATGGCTGATGGCTGATGGAAGATGTGAGCTCGGTATCGACAGCCTTCAGATAGCCTGTTGGTAATACTACATCAGAATCTAGTACGATGAGCCAGTCGCCCTGAGCACGCTCTGCACCATAGTTGCGGCTCTGTCCGGGACCGCTGTTTTCCTTGAAGTAATAATGCAAATCAAGGATGCCTGCGTACTTGTCGCAGACATCCTTGCATGGTTTCTTCGAACCGTCTTCAACGATGATGACTTCAAAGTCCTTCACTTCCTGATGACAGAGACTCTCTAAGAGTTCATCCACTTCATCAGGACGATTGAAGACCGGAACGATGATAGAATATTTCAATTGTCAATTACAAATTATCAATTGTCAATTGGATTACTCCTTAGCGCGAGCCAGGTAAGAACCGTCGCGGGTGTCAACCTGAATCAGGTCGCCCTCGTTGATGAACAGGGGAACGCGAACCTCAACACCAGTCTCCAGAGTAGCGGGCTTCAGGGTGTTGGTAGCGGTGTCGCCCTTGATGCCGGGCTCAGAGTGAGTAACGCGCAAGATGGTCTTAACGGGCATCTCAGCATAGAGGATAGTACCATCGGTAGTGTCAGAAACAACCTCCACGATGTCGCTCTCCTTCATGAACTCGTGACCGATAACCAACTCGTTGTCGATGGGAATCTGCTCGAAGGTCTCCTGGTTCATGAAGATACGGCCAGACTGGTCCTCGTACAGATACTGGTAGGGGCGACGCTCAATGATAACGTCCTCCAGTTTTTCACCAATGTTGAAACGACGCTCCAGCACGCGGCCATCGCTTACGTTCTTCAACTTGATAATCATGATGGTGTTGCCCTTACCTGGCTTGCGATGCTGGAAGTCGATGCAAACCCAAATGGCGCCGTCCATGCGAATGGCGGTACCTTTCTTAATGTCTTGTGAGTTAATCATATAAATATAAATAATGTATTTTGTTATTTTCGGGTGCAAAGGTACGAAATATTTCTTAATTCTTGATTCATAATCCATAATTTTTTGAGAAAAATTTGTGTAATTCAAAAGATTTGTGTAATTTTGCAGCCCGAAATGTGGTGTAGTACCATATTTTTAGTCTGAATAACAACAAAATAAACAAATAATAAAGCAATGAAAAGAACATTTCAGCCGCACAATCGTCGCCGCGTAAACAAGCATGGTTTCCGCGAGCGCATGGCCACAAAGAATGGCCGTCGCGTCCTGGCTTCTCGCCGTGCAAAGGGCCGCAAAAAGTTGACCGTTTCTGACGAGCGTCACGGAAAGTAAACCATTACTTGGTACACGACCGATAGACGGGATGAGGCATCAGGCTTCATCCCGTTTATTATTTATTTACTTTTTTCCTGAAAAAGTATTGTTAATCGGATATTTTTTGTACTTTTGCCATATAAATATGGCGAAGGCACTCATGCTCGACAAAAAAAGAATGAAATTCTTTGTTTTTTTGCTTGCTTAATCGTACCTTTGCAATTAGAAAGCATTAGAAAGAATGAGTATAAAAGAATTTGCAGCGAAAATCAAGGCGCCTATCCTATGGGGAAATCTGTTGGCCATGCTGGTCGTTATTGTCCTCTTGTGTATCAGTGTGATGTGGTGGCTTAACAGCTACACCCATCACGGTGAGGGTATTGAGGTGCCTAATCTATATGGAGTAACTCATAAAGAGGCTGTTCAGAAGTTGGATTCTGCAGGTCTGGTCGTTGTGGTCAACGATTCTTCTTATGTGGAGGGCCTGCCCGCTGGTGCCATTATCCAGCAAAACCCTGCTTATGGCATGAAGGTGAAGAGTGGCCGTATCATTTATGTGACGATCAACTCGCTGACGATGCCGTGTGAAAAGATTCCAGATTTGATTGATAACTGTAGCTATCGTGAGGCTGAGGCTCGCTTGAAGTCGCTTGGCTTTGAGTTGCTTGCACCGAAACTCATTGACGGTGAGAAGGACTGGGTGTATGGCATCCAGTATAGAGGTCGCAGCCTGATGTCGGGCGAGAGTATTCCCCGCGAATCGGAGTTGACCTTGGTTATTGGAAACGGTGCTACGGGTGAAGAGCGTGAGATGGAAGAGGTGACCGGCGAAGAGGATGAGTTCTCGGCCGGTGATATTGATGATTTCCTGGAGGTGACAGATTAACATGCGCATGGAAGACGAAATGCTGATTGAGGACGATGAGCTGGAGTTGCTGGAAGGTGAGGAGAAGCCTGATGGCGACCAGGAACTCTATGAACATCTGCGGATCGAGGTAGACCGCGGACAGGTCCCCTTGCGTATTGACAAATACCTGACGGAACACACACAACACTCTTCGCGTAACCGTATTCAGCAGGCTGCTGAGGCGGGCTTCCTCTTTGTTAATGACCGTCCGGTCAAGAGCAACTACAAGGTACGTTCTGGCGATATCATCACTCTGATGCTGGATCGTCCGCATTTCGATACTACGATAGAACCAGAGGATATTCCTTTGGATGTGCGTTATGAGGACGACGACCTGATGGTTATCTATAAACCTGCCGGCATGGTGGTGCATCCGGGATGCGGCAATTTCCACGGAACATTGGTCCACGCTATCGCCTGGCATCTGCGTAATCTGCCAAGCTATGATCCTAACGACCCGCAGGTGGGACTGGTACATCGTATTGACAAGGATACCAGTGGACTGCTGGTGGTGGCTAAGACGCCTGAGGCAAAGTCGAATTTGGGAAAACAGTTCTTCTATCATAACACCCATCGCAGTTATAATGCCCTTGTGTGGGGCAACTTCGTGGAGGACGAGGGACGCATCGAAGGTAATATAGGCCGTGACCCCAAGGATCGTCTGCGTATGGCGGTGTTCCCGACTGATTCGGAAGTGGGAAAGCCTGCCGTGACGCATTATAAAGTGTTGGAACGCTATGGCTACACGACATTGGTGGAGTGTGTGCTTGAAACGGGCCGCACCCATCAGATACGTGCCCATATGAAGCATATAGGTCATCCGCTGTTTGCCGATGAGCGTTATGGTGGTGACCAGATTCTGCGTGGTGAGCGCACAGCTTCGTATAAGGCATATATCCAAAACTGCTTTAAACTCTGTTCGCGTCAGGCGCTTCATGCCCGTACGCTGGGCTTCGTGCATCCTCGTACCGGTGAACAGATGGACTTTACCAGTCCGCTGCCCGATGATATGGGGGCTCTGATAGAGAAATGGCGCAACAGATTGAAAACTCAAGAATTAAAGGAAATAATTTAAGATACACTATGCAACAAATGAAACGCACAATTGCCATCGTCTGTGGTGGCGACTCTTCTGAGCACGATGTCTCTCTGCGCTCAGCTCAGGGTCTTTATTCGTTTTTCGACAAAGAACGCTATAATGTCTATGTGGTGGAGATGAAGGGCACCGACTGGCAGGTATTCCTGCACGACGGTACTACTACCCGTATGACTGTTCACGACTTTTCATTCAAGGAGGACGGAAAGAAACGTACTTTCGACTATGTTTATATCACCATTCATGGCACACCGGGTGAGAACGGCATCCTGCAGGGCTTCCTGGAGATCCTGCACATCCCCTATAGCACCAGTGGCGTGCTGGTTGAGGCTCTGACGTTTGATAAGTTCGTGCTGAACAACTACCTGCGTGGCTTTGGCGTGAAGGTGGCTGATAGCGTGCTGGTACGTCGCGGACAGGAAAAGAAAATCAGCAAGAAGGAGATAATTGACATCGTAGGTATGCCTTGCTTTGTGAAGCCTGCTAACGATGGTAGTTCGTTTGGCGTTTCGAAGGTGGTGAAGCCCGATCAGTTGGCTGCTGCTATACGCAAGGCCAGCCTGGAGAGCGACGAGGTAATGATTGAGCAGTTCCTGGAGGGTACTGAAATCTCTATCGGTTGCTACAAGACGAAGAATAAGTCGGTGGTGTTCCCTGCAACGGAAGTGGTCAGCGAGAATGATTTCTTCGACTACGACGCTAAGTATAATGGTCAGGTGAAGGAGATTACGCCTGCTCGTCTCCCCGAGGATACAGCAAAGCGTGTGGCAGAGATTACCAGTCATATCTATGACATCCTGCATTGTAATGGTATCATCCGTATTGACTACATCATCTCGAAGGACCAGCAGATCTCCATGCTTGAGATTAATACGACTCCGGGTATGACGCCAACCAGCTTCATCCCTCAGCAGGTACGTGCCGCAGGTCTCTCAATGACAGATGTACTGACGGATATCGTGGAAAATCAGTTTTAAGGTATGGTAGAAGGAATAGAGCAGTTTAATGATATCAGGCCCTATGAGCCTGAGGAGATGAAGCAGGCGTTCAATGACCTATTGAACGACCGCCAGTTTAATCTTATCATGAAGGGATTTGCGCCCTGGCTGCCTAAGTTCCTTCGGAATGGCTTGCTGCGTCTGGCCTTTACGGGGGTGAGGTCACCCTTTGATTTCCAGAAGCGGTTTATGAAACCTGTTGTGCAGTATATCATCCGCAAGCATACGGATGGCTGTACGTTTGATGGGAGTCTGCTGCCTGCTGACAAGCAGTTGCCTCGCTACACATTCGTCAGCAATCATCGTGACATTGTGCTTGACTCTGCTTTCCTTGATTTGCTGTTGTTTAAGAATGGCTATCCCACTACGGTGGAAATAGGTATTGGCGACAACCTGCTCATTTATCCGTGGATTAAGCGACTGGTACGTATGAACAAGGCCTTTACGGTTCGTCGTGGGCTGACGGCTCACGAGATGTTTGAGAGCAGTCAGCTGATGAGCCGTTATATCCATTTTGCTGTCACAAAGAAGCGCGAGAATATTTGGATTGCGCAACGCGAGGGACGTGCCAAGGACTCTGACGACCGTACGCAGGAGTCGGTACTGAAGATGATGGCCATGGGAGGTGACCTGAAGGAGCTGAATATTGTGCCGCTGACCATCAGTTATGAGTTTGATCCTTGTGATTATCTGAAGGCAAAGGAGTTCCAGCAGAAACGTGATAACCCCGCTTTTAAGAAGAGTAAGCAGGATGACCTTGACAATATGAAGACGGGCATCTTTGGTTACAAGGGCAGGGTGAAGTATCATTGCGGAACACCTGTCAATCAGTGGATTGATGAACTTAGTGAACTGCCCAAGAATGAGTTCTTTGCTCAGTTGGCGCAGCGCATGGACCGTGAGATTCATCGTGGCTACACGCTCTATCCCTGCAACTATATCGCTTTGGATGAGCTGAATGGGAATACGGAGCAGTGCGCTCACTATACTGTTGCTGACCGTCAGCGCTTTGAGACTTATCTGAATGGACAGTTGGACAAGATTAAACTGGCTGATAAGGATGAGGCTTTCCTGCGTCAGAAGATGCTGGAGATGTATGCCAACCCTGCGATTAATAAGGGTAAAGTGAATAGTGAAAAGTGAATAATTTGCTACCGCACAATGAGGAAGGTCTTTCATCAGTTTCTGGTCATACTTCTCAGTTCCCAGCTCTCCATTCTCAACTCTTCCTGTACCCAGGATGTCTACGAGAAGGGTGAGGGTGAACTGTCGGCTATGGTAGCGGAGATGGGTGATGGCTTTACGGCCTCTGACAAGAAGGTTACGCGTTTTGTGACCGATGATGGTGTGCAGTTCTCTGTGACTAATCCTTTCTCATCAAACCTGATGCCCAAAGCCGATACGGTTTATCGTGCCATTTTCTATTATGTCAAGGATGGCGATAAAGCTGAGGTGAAAGGACTGAACAGGGTGCTTGTTGTCTCGCCCCATCAGATGAAGGACATGAAGACCGACCCGGTACGCTTTGAGAGTGCCTGGGTGGGAAAGTCGAAACAATACCTGAATCTGTCGCTCTATCTGATGCAAGGCTATACAGAGGATGAGGAGGCTGTGCATAAGATTGGCTTTCGCCGTGATTCACTCTATCAGAATACTGATGGTACCAAGACGCTTCATCTGACGCTTTATCATGATCAGGCAGGAATGCCCGAATATTATTCACAGCGTATCTATGTCAGCGTACCATTGCAATCGTTTGGTGTTGACTCTGTCTGGTTGGATGTCAATACCTACAACGGACTGGTTGAGAAGCGCATCAAGATATAAGGAAAAATAAAAGAGACTGCTTTTACAGGCAGTCTCTTAATGTATTCATATCTTCGTCGGTTGTAGCCCAACTGGTAACGAAGCGACAGATGGTATGATGATTGTCGTATGGGCCCCAGTGGGTAAACTGTACATATTTCTCCAGACGTTGCATCTTCTCGTTGGGCAGAATCACAAACTGCTGGTTGGTTGGCGAGTCCATATAGAACTCATAGCCGTGCTCCTGAAACATCTGTTTCATCTGCATGGCTTTCTCTATGGCATGACGGGCCAGTTGGAAATAGAGATTATCAGTAAACAGCGCTTCAAACTGCAGGCCTATCAGTGCACCTTTGGCAATCACGGCACCGTGTTGCTTCTGGATAGAGAAGAAGTGCTTGTGGGCATTACCATGTGTAAATACCACAGCCTCGCCACAGAGGGCACCAATCTTTGTACCACCGATGTAAAACACGTCGCAATGACGAGCCAGATAGGGCAGGGTGATATCGCATCCCTCAGCCATCAGTCCGTAGCCAAGACGGGCACCATCTATATAAAGAGGTATGTCAAAGTTGCGACAAACCTGATAGATGTCGTCCAACTCACGCGCCGTATAGAGTGTTCCTAGTTCTGTGGGGAAGGTGATGTATACCAGTCCGGGATGCACGGCATGATTCCTGTTACCGTCGGCCATGAAGTCGTCGAGGTATTTCTTCAGCACACGGGCTTCCATCTTACCGTGGTTGTCAGGAAGAGTGATAATCTTATGTTCCGTAAACTCTACAGCACCCGCCTCGTGTACGTTGATATGTCCTGTGCCCACACAGATGACGCCCTCATACTGATAGAGCATAGAGTCGATAGTCGTTGCATTGGTCTGCGTACCTCCTGTGAGGAAGAATATCTGCGCATCGGGTAGTCCGCAAGCCTGGCGGATACGACGCTTGGCTCGCTCAGAGAATTCGTCGAAGCCGTAGGGCGTAGGACGTGCATTGTTGTGTTTTACAAGGGCTTCCAGTACTAAAGGATGCGCCCCGTTATCATAGTCACATTCAAATGAAACCATTTTTTTAATTAGTTCTTATTTGGTTTTGATATAAGGTATGACAATCCCATTGACAGCGTCAGGGTTCCGAAGATAAAGGCCAGCGACCATACCGTAGGAATCTCAATGTGAGGCATGTTCAGGTCATAGCCCAGCCATGCTGCTCCTGCGTTGATATATTCGTTCATCGCCAGCAGCATCTTGATGCCTACGAAGATGAGTATGATGCCCAGCCCGTACTTCAGGTAAGTGAAATACTTGGCTACGGCGGCCAGTGCGAAATAGAGTGCACGCAAACCGAGGATAGCAAAGATATTGGAGGTGAGCACGATGAAAGGATCGCGACTCACGGAGAATACGGCAGGAATGGAGTCTACGGCAAATGCTACGTCGGTGGTCTCAATAACCAATAAAGTGATGAATAGAGGTGTCGCTTTTGTGGCGGTAGCAAATTTTATTCCCGACGTTCCGTCGCCTACCCGTTGCCTTTCACTATTCACTTTTACTTTTTCCCTGATAAAGAATTTCTCACCGTGCATCTGATCGGTGACGGGGAAGAACTTCTTGAACAGTCGTACGATGATGTTCTGCGATGGGTCGCTCTGCTGTTCGTCGTTATGGCTGAACATCTTACCACCTGTATAGAGCAGGAACAGACCGAAGAGACCCAGTACCCATTCAAACTGTTCTACCATCGCAGCGCCGGCAAAGATGAAGATGCTGCGCAGTACCAAGGCTCCAAAGATACCCCAGAAGAGCACTTCATGCTGGTATTTCCTCTCAACGCCAAAGAAAGAGAACAGCATCAGGAATACAAAGAGATTATCCATCGACAGTGATTTCTCTATCAGATAACCTGCTAGAAATTCCATTGCTTTCTCGTGAGGTTCTACGGGATAGAGGAAGTAGATGCCTGCACAGAAGACCAATGACACGCCTATCCAGACGAAAGTCATCTTCAGGGCCTCCTTGATGCTTACCTCGTGTTCGCCTTTCTTGCCGAACATCTTCAGGTCGGCAATCAGCATGATAAATACTAAGACGTAGAACAGAAGCCACGCCCAGAGGGGAAGAATATCCATAATCAATGATTGTTTGTCAATTTTAAAGTGCCTCCAGCATTCGTTTCAGTACTACCGAGCACGAAATCTCGCGGTTGGCAGCCTCGGGGATAACCAACGAGTTCTTTGACTCGATGACGTCGTCGGTCACGATGAGGTTGCGGCGTACGGGCAGACAGTGCATGAACTTGCCGTTGTTGGTCCACGACATGTGTTCGGTGTCTACCGTCCACGAGCGGTCCTCGCAGGTTATCTTACCATAGTCGGCAGGATTGGTGACGCCGGGGTTCGACCAGTTCTTGGCGTAGATGAAGTCGGCACCCTCGAAGGCTTTCTTCTGGTCGTACTCTACACGGGCATTACCCACGAACTTCGGGTCGAGTTCATAGCCCTTTGGATGCGTGATAACGAGGTCTACATCCTCGGCAGCATTCATCCATTCAGCAAAACTGTTGGGCACAGCCTGTGGCAGCGCGCGGCAATGAGGCGCCCAGGTGAGAACTACTTTGGGGCGTTCTACCGTTTTGTACTCCTCAATGGTAATCAGGTCTGCAAAGGCCTGCAGGGGATGTACGGTGGCTGTCTCCATGGCAAAGACGGGCTTGCCAGAGTACTTGATGAACTGATGAAGCACCGTTTCGGCATAGTCGTACTCGCGGTCGGTGAGACCTGCAAATGAACGTACGCCAATCAGGTCACAGTAGCAACCCATCACGGGGATAGCCTCCAACAGGTGCTCACTCTTATCACCATCCATGATGACGCCACGCTCTGTCTCCAACTTCCATGCACCGGCATTCACGTCGAGCACAATGACGTTCATGCCCAGGTTCATAGCTGCCTTCTGTGTGGACAGGCGGGTGCGCAGCGAGTTATTAAAGAATATCATCATGAGCGTCTTGTTCTTGCCCAGATGCTGATACTTGTAACGGTCGTTCTTGATTTCAAATGCCTCAGCCATTGCCTTGTCCAATGGACCCAGGTCTTGTACATTTATAAAGCTCTTCATAATTCTCAATTATCAATTCTCAATTTTCAATTCTTAATTACGGTCTCGTCTGTCCTTCGCCTTCAATCAGCCATTTGTAGGTGCATATCTCTTCCAGTGCCATAGGACCGCGAGGACCCAGTTTCTGCGTAGAGATACCTATCTCGGCACCCAGGCCGAACTGTGCGCCATCGGTGAATGATGTGGGGGCATTCCAATAGACACAGGCGGCATCCACATGGGCTTGGAACTTACGGGCGGCTGCTTCATCCTCGGTGACGATGGCCTCGCTGTGTCCGCTGCCGTGCTGGTCAATATGATCGAGAGCCTCCTCCAAAGAATTGACGATGACGACATTCATCTTGTAATCCATGAATTCGGTGTCGTAGCGACTTTCGTCATTGAAGAAGAACTCCACCTTTCCTTTCATCGGAGCCAGCAACTCGTCCAGCTCACGCTCCCTGTCTTTATGGACGAGCAGCGTGTCGAGCGCATTACAAACACTGACGCGGCGGGTCTTCGCATTATTGACAATGGCCTTTCCTTTCTCCAAGTCACCATCCTTGTCGAAATAAATATGCACCACGCCAGCACCCGTCTCAATAACAGGGATGCGGGCCGTATCACGTACGAAGTCAATGAGCTTGCGTCCACCACGAGGGATGCAGAGATCTACGTATCCTACTGCATTCAGCATCTCGCCTGTAGCCTCGTGGGTGGCAGGCAGCAGAGCTACGACATCCTTTGATACACCGTATCTCTCAAGTATCTCATGAATTAGAGCCACCTCTTCACGGTTAGAGCAGTCGGCATCCTTGCCGCCTTTCAGTACGCAGGCGTTTCCACTCTTAAAACAGAGTGAGAAGACGTCGAACGTTACATTGGGGCGGGCCTCGTAGATCATGCCTATCACGCCGAAAGGCACGCTTACCCTGCAGAGACGCAGTCCGTTGGGCAGTGTCTTCTGTTTGGTGACATGGCCGAGAGGTGAGGGCAGGGTGGCTACGTTGCGCATATCCCCTGCAATACCTTCCAGTCGGCTGTCGGTCAACTGCAGACGGTCATACAGCGGGTTGCTCTTCTCCATCTTAGCCAGATCCTCAGCGTTGGCTTTCAGGATTCTCTCTTTCTGGGCGATAATGGCATCAGCCACAGCCAGTAATATTTCGTTGCGCTGCTCATCGCTGAGTAAGGCCAGCGTTTTGCTGGCGCGCTTGGTACGTTCAAAAATATCCTTTAGCATGTCTTGAAAATAGTATGTGGTGTGGTGTTGGGCTGTTCCATCAGGTCAACCAGGATGTTCTCACGCTTGCCGTTGGCAATGATGACGCGGATGCCTGAAGCCTGAATCTTAGAGGCAGTGGCATATTTCGACTGCATGCCGCCACGGCCGGCAGAACTCTTCTCGGTCTGGATATACTGTGAGAGGTCTGTGCCGGGCGCTACCTCCTTGATGAGCTGCGACTGTGGGTCGGCGGGATTGCCAGTATAGATACCATCGATATTCGACAGCAGGATGAGCGTGTCGGCCTGCATCATCTGCGCGATAAGACCTGACAGTTCATCGTTATCGGTGAACATCAGCTCCGTTACGGATACGGTGTCGTTTTCATTGACGATGGGGAGGACGCCATTCTCGAGCATCACACGCATACAGGCCTGCTGGTTCTGGTACTGTTCGCCAGGCTGGAAGTTCTCCTTCATGGTGAGCACCTGACCTACGTGGATATGATACTCGCGGAAGAGATCGTAGTAGAGGCCGATGAGTTTGGCTTGTCCCATGGCTGAGAATAACTGACGCTGTTCTACGGAGTCGAGCTCATGTTCTATATCCAGTTCGCGACGTCCGCAAGCCACGGCACCTGATGATACCAGGATGACTTCGCACCCTTTGGTGCGCAGCCACGCAATCTGGTCGACGAGTGCCGACATACGTGTGACGTCCAGTCGGCCGTCAGGGCGTGTCAACGCGTTGGAACCGACCTTAATGACTATTCTTCTCTTCATTGTGTATCCTTTTATCGATAAAAAATAACAATCTGCTGCAAAATTACAATTTTTATTTTTAATTTTGCACCCTCATTAAGAAAAAGATTAAGAAAGTACCACTTTTATAATATGTTTGAAGTTATGATAACCCTTTTTGTCATTGTCGTGGTAGGTTACGCGGCAGGCAAACTGGGATATATGGGAGGCGATTTCGACCGTAAGTTATCCAGTCTGGTCATTAACTGGACGTGTCCGGCATTGATTCTTTCATCGTCTATGACAGGCGATTTGCCCGACAGTCAGTATATCCTGCCGTTGCTGGGTATCAGTGTCCTGACCTATGTGGTGCTGACTGCCCTGGCATGGGGCTTCTCCCGTCTGCTGACCAAGCGCATTGAGCATCGTGGCATCCTTTCTTTTGCCATGGTGTTTGGCAATGTAGGCTTCATGGGCTACCCTGTGGTGGCTTCTATCTTCGGACATCAGGCCGTTTTCTATGCTGCCGTGCTGAATGTGGTCAATACGTTTGCCGTCTTTACCATTGGTACCATGATGATTACCGGTGGTGAGGGCTCCGGCCGTGAACGGTTCAATAAGAAGGTTCTATACAGCACGCCGATGTTGTCGGCCTACCTGTCTATGCTGATTGTGGCCCTGGGCATCGACAACATCCCCGGCTATGTCAGTCAGCCCCTGACAATGATAGGTAATATCACCGTACCTGCTGCCCTGCTGATTATTGGTTCGTCTATGTCGCAGCTGCCCCTTCGTGCCTTGTTGGGTACGCCTGTTGTGTATGCCACCACGCTCCTCCGCCTGGCGGTATTGCCCCTGGGTGTGCATTTCCTGTGCCGTGCCCTAGGCTTCGACCCCTTTGTGACCAATATCAATACCGTGGTGATTGCGATGCCGGTGGCTACTTATGGCACGATTCTCTGTCTGAAGTACGGACGTGATACTACATTAATAGCAGAGTTGACGTTTATCACAACCCTGCTATCAATGCTTACGATACCATTGCTGGTAATTCTCTTCTAAAGCTTATTTCGAGGCATCCTTCTGACGAATCTCCACGCGGCGTATCTTACCGCTGATAGTCTTCGGCAGCTCATCCACGAACTCGATGATACGTGGGTATTTGTAGGGAGCCGTCTCTTTTTTGACGTGCTGCTGCAGTTCCTTGATCAGGTCATCGCCAGCCTTGTCTTTCCACTCTTTGCCCAGTACTACCGTAGCTTTCACTACCATACCGCGCACATCATCAGGCACGCCGGTGATAGCACATTCCACAACAGCGGGGTGGGTCATCAGGGCGCTCTCTACCTCGAACGGACCGATACGATAGCCTGATGACTTGATGACGTCGTCAATACGTCCCTCAAACCAGTAGTAGCCGTCCTCATCGCGCCAGGCCATATCGCCTGTATGGTAGATGCCGTCGTGCCAAGCCTCGCGGGTCTTCTCTTCATCGCGGTAGTAACCCTTGAACAGGCCTACAGGCTTCTTGTCGCCTACGCGCACCACAATCTCGCCCTTCTCACCATCTTCGCAAGGCGTACCGTCGGCACGCAGCAAGTCGATGTCGTACTGGGCATTGGGAATACCCATTGAGCCGGGCTTGGGCGTCATCCAGGGGAAGGTGCCCAGCGTCATGGTTGTCTCGGTCTGACCGAAGCCTTCCATCATGCGGATGCCGGTCTTCTCGTAGAACTTCTCATAGACGGCGGGGTTCAGTGCCTCGCCGGCCGTGCAGCAGTATTGCAGTGAGCTGAGGTCGTATTTCGACAGGTCTTCACGGATCATGAAACGGTAGATGGTGGGAGGTGCACAGAAACTGGTCACCTTGTATTTCTCCATCTGGCGTAGCAGTGTGTCGGCATTGAACTTCTCGTGGTCGAACACGAATACCGTAGCACCGGCAAACCACTGTCCGTAGAACTTACCCCATACGGCCTTACCCCAACCTGTGTCTGCCACTGTCAGGTGCAGGGACCCTTCGTGCAGGTTGTGCCAGAATACACCCGTGGTCAGGTGTCCCATGGCATAGAGGTAGTCGTGAGCCACCATCTTGGGTTCGCCACTAGTACCGCTGGTGAAGTACATGATCATTGTGTCCTCGTTGTTGTTGACGAAGGCTGGACGCTCAAACTTAGGCGCCTTTACCACTTCCGACTGATAGTCGCGGAAACCTTCTGGAATGGGTTTTCCGTGGTCTGTAATGGCGATATACTGCTTCACTGAGGGGCTCTCGTTCATGGCCAGCTGGATCTGTCCGGTCACGTAGGGGTCGTCCACGCAGATAATGGCCTTGATAGAGGCACGTGTGTTACGATAGACAATATCATGCTTGGTGAGCATGTGGGTGGCAGGAATCACGATGGCACCAATCTTACAAAGGGCCAGCATCACAATCCACCACTCGTAGCGACGCTTCAGGATCAGCATCACGGGATCGCCCTTGCCAATGCTGAGCGACTGCAGATAGGCTGCAGCCTGGTCGCTCTGCTCTTTCAACTGTTTATAGGTGGCACGTATCTCCTCGCCCTGGTCGTTAGTCCAGAGCAGTGCCAGTTTCTCGGGCGCTTCTTCGGCCCATGCGTCCATCACGTCGTAAGCAAAGTTGAAGTGCTCGGGGATGATGAACTCCAAGTTCTTGTTGTAATCCTCCACTGAGGTGAAGCTCGTCTGCTTCAGGAATCTTTCAATCATTTCTTCTTTCTTTCGTTATAATGATATAACGTCATCGCGTTATTACGACTATTCTACTGTAAAGGCGAGGAATTTGACGGCCTTGTCTCCCATGGCCAGCATGCCGTGGGGCTTGGTGGCATCGAAATAGATGCTGTCGCCCTCTTCCAGTACGATGGTCTTGCCGGCGATATAGAGTTCCATCTTTCCTTCGAGCACCAGGTTGAACTCCTGACCTGGGTGTGAGTTCTTGTAGACCACCTGTGCCTCGGGCTTGGGTTCTACGGTGACGATGAACACGTCGGCCTTGTGGTTCACGAAACCGCCTACCAGACTCTGGTATTTATAGGCCTTCGTACGCTCGATGCTCATACCCTGCCCCTTACGTGTCACGTAGTATGACTTCATGTGAGGTGCCTCCGCGAAGATCAGCTCCTCTGTTGATACACCGTATTTGTGGGCTATCTTCATCAGGTTCGAGATAGTGATGTCCATCTCGCCTGCCTCAATCTTCTCATATTTATCCGATGAGATGCCAATGGTCTCGGCCATCTCGCTCACTGGGATATCGAGTACGTCGCGCAGTCCGCGCAAACGCTCACCAATCTGTTTCAGTTGTTCGTCCATAATCATTTTTTACTTTTCAAAGCGGTAGCCGCTCGAGCTCTGCTCGCTTTTACAAAGCTTCGCGACTAAAAGAATTTTTTCACTTTTCACTTTTCCCTATACCCTTATTTTACTCCTGCTTTCAATCCGCGAATCACAGCAGATGTGAAGCCTGCATGCTCCATCTCGTTCAGTCCCTTGATGGTCACACCACCAGGTGTGGTCACCAGGTCGATGGCAGCTTCGGGATGCAGTCCGCTGGCCTCCAGCAGTTTCACGGCGCCCAACATGGTCTGCATTACAATCTCCTTGGCCTGGTCGGCCTTGAATCCCAGTTCTACACCACCTTCCGAGGCTGCACGCACATAGCGCATCGCATAGGCAATGCCGCAAGAGGCGAGGGTAGTGCCTGCTGCCAGGTGTGCCTCGTCGGTAATCAGCGTATTACCCATCGCATCAAAGATGGCCTTCACAGTCTCGGTGTGTGACGATTCAGTCGTCACAGGCACCAGGAACGTCATGGATGCCAGTTCTGCAATGGCGATATTGGGGATACAGAGGAACAGCGGGGGACACTGTGCTCCCAGCCACTCCTGAATGCTGGCTGATTTCACGCCGGCAGCGATGACTACGAGAATCTGCTTCTCGGGGTTCAGACTGTCCTTGATACCTTTTAATACGGTCTCTACCAACCAGGGCTTTACGAATACCATCACCACGTCAGCCTCCTTTGCAGCTGCTGCGTTGTCGGTAGTGGTACGGATACCCTGTGCAGAGAATTTCTTCAGTACGACCTCAGCAGGGTCGCTTACCATCAAGTCTTTGTTGTCGAAGTAGTCGGCCTTGATCATGCCTTCTACGGTGGCGCCGCCCATGGCACCTGCGCCTATCACTGAAATTTTCATATTTATTGCGGTAGCCGCTCGAGCTCTGCTCGCTTTTACAAAGCTTCGCGACTAAAAGAAATTATTCACTTTTCACTATTCCCTTTTCCCTCATAAAGCGGCTTCCAGACGCTTTACGAACTCATCTGCTTCTGCCTTGGTGAAGGTTAATGGTGGCAACAGACGGAGTACATTCTCGCCTGAGCAGCCTGTGAAGACGTGCTGCTCGTAAACCAGGCGCTGGCGTACGGGCTTCTGTGGTGTGTAGAGCTCGATACCAATCATCAGTCCGCGACCGCGTACCTCTTTAATCTTATCGTTGTTCAGGTTGCGAATCTTCTCCATCAGGTAGTCACCCACCTCGCGGGCATTCTCCACCAGGTTCTCCTGTTCCATCACGTCGATAACCGACAAGGCTGCGGTACATGCCAGATGGTTACCTCCGAAGGTGGTACCCAACTGTCCATAGACGGCCTTGAACTCAGGTGAAATCAGCACGGCACTCATGGGGAATCCGTTGCCGATGCCCTTGGCCACGGTGATAATATCGGGTTTGATGCCCAGCCACTGGTGAGCGAAGAACTTGCCGCTTCGGCCGTAGCCACACTGTATCTCGTCACAGATCAGTACGGCACCATAGCGCTTGCAGGCATAGGCCAACTTCTGGGCAAACTCGGGTGTGGCCATCTGAATACCGCCAACACCCTGAATACACTCCAGGATAACGGCAGCGATACCCTCGCGTGTCAGTTCGCGCACCCAAGGCTCAATATCGTTGAGTGGCAGGAAGCGTACGTGGTGGTTATCATTGATGGGGGCTACAATCTTGGGGTTGTTGGTCACCTCGACGGCCAGGCTGGTACGTCCGTGGAAAGCTTTCTCGCAAGACAGCACGCGCACGTTGCCCGTCTTAAACGATGCCAGCTTCAGGGCATTCTCGTTAGCCTCGGCACCGCTGTTCACCAAAAACAGCTGATAGTCCTCGTATCCGCTAATCTTGCCCAGTCGTTCTGCCAGTTCGGCCTGAAGCTTGTTTTGTACGGAGTTGCTATAGAAGCCTAGTGTCTGCAACTGCTGCGTCATTTTCTCTACGTAGTGGGGGTGGCAGTGGCCAATGCTGATAACGGCATGACCGCCATAAAGGTCCATGTATTCCTGACCTTTATCGTCCCATACTTTGCATCCTTTTCCCTTCACGATATTCACATCGAAAAGGGGATAAACGTCAAATAATTGCATATTGTTACGTTTTTGTTGTTATCTGCATGCAAAGTTATACAAAAATTCCGATTTAGCGAACGATTTGCAGTTTTTTTTTGAATTTCAGGCGTTTCTCATGACGTAAGTAAAAATGTCCACACGGTGAGGAAAATTTTACTGATGGCTGCGAGGATGCTTTTCTTGCCCTTCTTCTTGAACATCTGGCTCACGCTGTCCAGGTATTCGTCAGGCATCACGCCGAAGGCAAACTTGAATGCCGAGTTGAAGGTGGCGGTGTTCTTGAAGCCGCTCCTGCTGGCGATGTTGTCCAGCGAGCACTCCGTGGGATCCATCAGCACCTTTGCGGCATACTCTGCGCGCAGGGAGTTGATATACTCCAGTGTTCTGTCGGGGTCGGCATAGCGCGGCACCAGTTTGCAGAATGTGTCCAGGTCTACCTCCATGAAATCAGCCAGTGCCTGCTGATCGAAATCGGGATCCGTGAAAGGCTTTTCCTTGTTGACGCGTGCATCCATCTTCACGAAGAAGGTCTGCGCCTCTTCCGTCGGGATGGGCTTGTTGGCATTCTGGCTGACCTGCTTCTCCTTCAGCTGCTTTTCCAGTTCGTCGAGCGACATGTTCTTGTCGCCCACGATGGCGCGGTAGTCGTTCAGCGCATTGAGTATGCGGTTCAACTGCTCGTTGCGACGATATACTATTCTGCTGTAATGCACGCCGAAAGCTCCAGTTACCAGAAGCATTATGATGATGCACGATAGTATCACAATGATGGTGTCGGCCTCGGCAATCGTCAATGTGCGTGCCTGGCAGGCGGTTGTTGCTATGAATAGCAATGTGGCGGTTAGGATGGTCTTCTTTCTCATAGTCTTAACCTTTAGTTAAGTTATTCATCTTATCTCTTTGTGAGATTATGTTGTTATTTGCAAATTTATGGATAAAAAAGCAAAAACCAAAGATGAAATGCGAAAAATTTCCATGTATTCACATAAATTAACTAAAGAGTCTGTCTTACCAACAATCTCAGCTCGTTTTCCCGTGTCAGGGGGAGGCTGTCCGAAAACATAATGTGAGCTAAATTGAGTATATGAGCATCTTTTTTTGCAACCTTCTGATTATCAATAAGTTTAATTGTTTTTAACCTAATAAACTCTTTAATGTCAGCTGTTTT
>Ga0256406_1003456_pt1 | contig 19628 bp, 19 predicted proteins | sample RumenRJG_03DNA_FD_185986 | JGI IMG/M metagenome (GOLD analysis project Ga0256406, IMG submission 185986) | Bovine rumen microbial communities from Lethbridge, Alberta, Canada - RJG_03 | ecosystem: Host-associated > Mammals > Digestive system > Stomach > Rumen | place: Canada: Alberta | collected...
TACTCTATGTGTGTATTGTATAAACATGATAAAAGTGTTTTGGCGCAATTTGTTTATAATCAATTATTTACTAATATTTAACGCTGTCTGTAAAGATATAAATATGGTCAGGACACTACACTAGTGCTTATAAGCATACGTTGAAAGGTGATTTCAATTGGGCTACAGTAGATGATACTGAAGCTTTGATGAGTGGTAATATTAGTGGTAGAGTAAAGAGATAAGCATCTTCTCTAAATACACATATAATAATCTATGGATTCTAATTCTAAAAGAATAGCAAAAAATACATTGTTTCTTTATCTAAGAATGGGCTTGTTGATGTTTATATCCTTGTTTACATCACGAGTACTTCTTGATAAATTGGGTGTTGAAGATTTTGGAGTATATAATGTTATTGGAGGTATGGCAGCCATGTTTACCTTTTTTAGCAGTTCTCTTGCCAATGCAACTCAGCGCTTTTTAAATATTGAGTTGGGGCAAAATAACATAGCAAAGGCTAAACAAATCTTTCAACAGCATTTTACTTTATATTTGGCAATCATAATAGCTGTAATAATTATAGCTGAACCCATCGGTATCTGGCTTATATATAATAAGCTGGTCATTCCAGAAGACAGGTTGATAGCTGCAGTATGGGTTTTTCAATTTACATTGTTATCTTTGGCAGCAACTTTCGTCGGAATAGTCTTCAACTCGGAGATTGTTTCTCACGAAGATATGAAGATATACTCTTATATCGGTATTATCGAGGGAGTTGCAAAGTTGTTGATATGCTATATCATCAGCATTTCTGATCATAATAGACTGATATTCTATGGCCTTCTGCTTCTTTTGGTGAATCTTGGAATTCAAGGATCCTATATACGCTATTGCATTAAAAAATATGAGGAATGCAAGATAAGGCTAATTTGGAAAGTTAAGCTTCTAAAGGAAACAACAGGTATTGTTGGTTGGAATTTTATCGGTACATTAGTATGGATGATTAATGATAATTGTATTAATCTGTTGCTGAATATGTTCTTTGGTCCTGTTGTTAATGCTGCTAGAGCTATCTCTTATCAGATAAATGGAGCGTTACTTAACTTTACCAACAATTTCTTCTTATCTGTAAGACCACAGCTGATGAAGAGTTATGCTAAAGGAGACTTGGGATACATGAATATGTTGATGTTTAATAGTTCAAGGTATTCTTTATATTTGCTTTATGTGTTGGCGGTACCAATTCTTTTCTGTATAGATCAGATATTAGCATTATGGCTAAAGGCAGTACCAGAATATACAAACATATTCTCCGTCCTTATCATTTGCTATTCATTTATATGTGTAGTTCATGCACCATTATGGGATGTAGCATTAGCTTCAGGACAGATTAAACGTTATCAAACAGTGGGAAGTTGTATATTCTTGTTGGTATTTCCTATATCTTATGTATTTTTAAAGTTAGGATATCCACCAACTACTGTGATGTATGTAATGATAGGAGTTAGAATCTGTTTTTATATAGCATCTGTCATCATAGTTCAAGCCATTGCTAATTATTCTTTATGGAATTATTTTAGTAAGATTTTTACTCCTGTAGTGTTGGTCGTTGTTCCGTCATTAGCTTTACATTTTATAATTAAGTATTATATTCCAGTATCTTTAGTTTGGATGTTTATATATATATTCACTTCTATTTTACTGAATATAGTTATCATATATATAATTGGATTAAATAAATCGGAACGTGCATATATTTTGAATATTGTACGTAAAAAAATATCAAGACAAAAATGAAAATATTAGGAATTCCATGCCATATGTTGAAATCGGCAGCTTTAAAGTTTATTAGTTTAGTAACTTATAATTTGAGTGGTAAGCCTGCTAGAAACAAAAAGGTTTTGGCTGAGTTAAAGGATAAGTATAAGGGCAAACGTTGTTTTATCGTATGCAATGGTCCTAGTTTAAAGGCTTCAGATTTAGATGTTTTGCATAAGAATAATGAGCTTACATTTGCTTCTAATAAAATCGATAAAATCTTCAATCAAACTGATTGGCGACCAACATTTTATGTAGTTACTGACCAGGGGTATCAGTATAGTTTGTTAAATGTAATGAATAGTGTACCCGCTAGAATTAAATTCTTTAAGACTGAAAGTTATTGTGTCACAAAAAAAGTGCAAGGATCCTGTGCTTTTTTTAAGGGGTATACAGATAGAACGCTTCTTGAAAATCCAAAGTTTTCAACGGATTTAGAAAATGGTATTTATGATATCGCAACTGTTACATATTCGATGCTGCAAATTGCGGTTTCTATGGGTATAAGAGATATTTATATTATAGGTTGTGATAATTCTTATGGAAAAGAAGTAAAGAAGGACGGAACAGTTGTTGATAATGGTACTGTTTCATATTTTGCAGGTTCTGATCCAAAAGAAACTAAACATGCAGCTGCTACGTGGGAGATGGATATTGCATATGAATATGCCAAAAAGTTTGCTAAAGAGCATGATATTCATATTTATAATGCGACTAGAGGAGGACATCTTGAAGCATTTGAAAGGGTAGATTTTGATAGCTTATTTTAAAATAAAAAAATGATTGAATGTTTTAAAATTCAGCTTCTTTCTTTTGATAGCGAAGAGGAAATCTTTAATATCAAAAAGGGAAAGAGAATATTTGGGGTGGATTGCTTGAGGCCATACTTCAAAGCTAATCCAACCATTATTGTGGCTGATCCTTTCTTATTTGAATATAAGGGTAAGCTGCATCTGTTTTATGAAAGTAAGGGACTTTATACTCCTGGTGTGCTCATGATGACTTTTACCTCTGATTTGGTTAACTGGTCTAAGCCTGTAGTTGTCTTGAAAGAGCCATTTCATCTTTCTTATCCTTGGGTGTTTGAGGAGAATGGAAAAGTATATATGATACCGGAAACAGGTCAAGATGGTAGTATACGCTTATATGAAGCAACCAGTGATAGTCTTAGTTCATTTAGACTAGTTAAGAAGCTGTTGGAGCAACCTAAGGATAAGGAAATCCGCATGGGTTATGGTGATTCTTCTATTTACAAGAAAGACGGTAAGTATTACCTGATGACCATGTTGCAATATAGTGAACCTGTGAATGTTTTGGAACTCTATATTAGTGATAAGTTTGAAGGTCCATATACACCGCATCCTAGTTCTCCTATTATTGAAAGTAATAAAGTTGGGCGCGATGCAGGTTGTTGGATAGAACATCAAGGCAAGTTGTTGAGAGTATCTCAAGATTGTACTCATCGCTATGGTGACAACGTTCATGTTTCTGAGATAACGAAACTCTCTCCAACAGAGTATGAAGAAACCATGTTGAAGGAAAAGATATTGCCGACGGATATCCCTTTCTATAAAGAAGGTGGACATCAATTTAACGTGATCAATTTTAGAGGCAAATGGATTGTTGCTACCGATGCAAAAGAATACCATCGCCTGATTGGAACAAGAATTTTACATAAGATAAAGAGTAAGCTATGATACCAAAAGTAGTTCATTATTGTTGGTTTGGGGGGAATCCTCTTCCAAAGAGTGCACAGAAATGTATTGCATCATGGAGAAAGTATCTCCCTGATTATGAGATAAAGGAATGGAACGAGAGTAACTTTGACGTGAATAGCATTCCATATACGGCAGAAGCGTACAAGGCTAAGAAATACGCCTTTGTAAGTGACTATGCCAGATTCTACATTCTGTATAAGTACGGGGGACTGTACTTCGATACCGATGTCGAGGTGATCCGTAACATGGACGATATCATAGCCCGCGGTCCATTTATGGGTTGCGAGGGAGAAGCCAAGCAATCCATGAATGGAGCACGGGATAAGGCGACGACGTTAGGAGTCGCCCCCGGCCTCGGCCTTGGGGTAAACCCCGGCCTCGGCCTTGGGGTAAACCCCGGCCTCGGCCTATACAAAGAAATTCTGGATATATATAAGGATAAACATTTCCTAAAACCTGATGGAACACTGTATGACGAAACCATAGTTACAATAACAACAAATCTACTTCGTAAAAAGGGATTAAGGTATACTAATAATATTCAGCAGGTTGATGGCGTATGGATATATCCTAAAGAATTCTTTTGCCCGAAAGACTATGTGACGGGCAAACTTAGCATAACAAAAAATAGTCGATCTATTCATCATTATAGTGCTACTTGGATTCCAAAGGAACAAAGAATGGAAGCAAGATTTTGGCAAGCATTAGGATTAAAGCCTCATCGTTTTATGTGGCATTTAGATAATCTTATAGATTTCATTAAGCGACGTCTTAAAGCATCTCACTAATATTTGAAACTAATCAGAGTAATGTTATGTCTTTACTTATTTACTCAATTTTATTTCTGCTTATAATATTATCTACTGCTTATACAGTAAGAAGTTCAAAATACAAAATATCTTACATTGATTTTAAGTTTACTCCAGTTAAACTTAGTGTGGGTATTATCATTTGTTTCCTTGTTTATGTAATAGTTCGTACTTATGCATATAATACAGGTGCGGATTACCTCGCATATTTTTTTCATTATGTAGCAAGGACTCATAATGTAATTGATGCATGGGGAGAGGGACGTGAAGTTGGCTACCGCACTCTTATTGATATTTTATCATCAAAATTTGATGAACCATATATTTTCTTTGCTATTTGTGCATTACTAGGCTTGGGATCCGTACTTTATGCGTCATTACAATTTGGACAAGCAGCTCCTTTCATAGTTCTAGGTTGGGTGATTTTTATGTTTAATCTATCAACCAATCTATATCGACAATATATATCTTTTGCTTTTATTCTAATCAGTGCAAGCATCCTTGTTTCAAAGCAGAATAAAAAGCATATTGTACTATGCATAATCTTTATAATATTAGCATACCTATTTCATAGATCGTCTATAGTTGGAGTCGTAATGTTGTCCGCAATTTATTTCCTTAGAAATATAAAAATAAATAGATGGATTTGGATAATTGGACTTTTAATAACAACGGTTTCTTCAATGACCATCCTCTACAATTTATTGGAAACATTCGGTACGTATTCTAATATGTTCATGCAGATGAACGACAGATCTTATATGGCTGATGAACTATTTGACTCAGTCTACGATTCAAGTCGTATGGCATATATTAATATGATAGCAGGTATGATTATGTTGTGGTATGGTGATAAAGTAATGAAAAAAAGTCAACTTCTAAGATATTTGTTTTATGTATATGCAATATCCTTACTCGTAGGTCCATTAATGAGACAAGAAATTTTGATGAGAATGAGACTTTATCTTACAAACATAGGCTTTATAGCTTATGGACTTATCATATATTTTAATGTTAAGTATTTTAGGTTAAAGTCGAATATGCTTCTATATATCGTATTGCTATATCAAATTGCATATTTCTATTTCTACCAAAACGCGTCCTTGTTTACGGATTACCCTCTAATTTTTAAATAATAATGGTTCTTTCTATAGTTATTCCAGTATACCAGGTAGAGAAGTTTATTTACCAGTGTCTTGAAAGCATTTTTTCGCAAGGAATGGATGAGAGCTGGTTCGAGGTTATTGTTGTTAACGATGGCACTCAGGATCGGTCAATGGATATCGTAGCTCAATTTGTGGGCCATAAAAATCTTTCTGTCCTCAACCAGGTGAATCAAGGTCTTAGCGTCGCAAGAAATAATGGACTGTTGCATGCTAAAGGCAAGTATGTTTGGTTCGTTGATTCTGACGACTGGTTGGAAGGTGATGCCCTGAATAGTATAAAGCTTAATATTGAGGGTCGTCCTGATGTTGATGTCTTTGCATCTGTTCTTATGATGAACTATGAGAAGAACGGCAAAAGGAAAATAGAATATAAGCCTAATACCAATGTAAGGAGTGGTCGCGACTATATGTTTCATAATCATAATGCAAACAGAGGTGCATGCCAGCGATATATCTTTAAACATTCTTTCTTACAGAAATATGACTTGAGGTTTATGCCAAGAGTATTTCATGAAGATGGTGAGTTCAGTAACAGAATGCTTTATCTTGCAAAGTCATTGATGATTATCCCTAAACCAATTTATAACTATCGTATTAGGGAAAGTGGTTCTATCATGAGTTCACGAAATATGAAGGCTAACGAAGATTTGGTAAAGATATACTTCTCTCTTCGTGATTTTGCAGAGAAGTACGTAAAAGGAAATGAGGATTATTGGCCATATCGATACATTATTTATCAATGTCTTGAAAGTACGATAGAATTCTCTCGTAAAGAAATATTTTCTCCTTCTTTCAATGAGTTTTATCAGCTCCATAAAAAACTGATAAAATCTGAAGCTAGGACTATTCTGCATCATTTTAGAAGTCTTAGATTTAGTGATAACATAAAGCTCTTGCAATATTCAATATTTCCTAAACTTGAAATTCAGATTCGACAGATAGTAAAAAGAATCTTGTTAAAGTTTAATTAAAAAATGAACAACAAACTTCACTGGATATTTCGTTTATTTTATTTCCAATATAAACGTGTCACTAATAAGTACTATCAAATAATTAATCTTGTTAAGCTGAAATTATTTGGAGTAAAATACGGAAAGCGATGTATAATACACGGACATTTTATCATTGCTTTAGCAAAGGGTGCAAAAATGATTATAGGTGATAACTTCTGCAGTTTGAATGGTCGAGGATTGAATCCTTTGTCAAGTAATATATGTTGCAGCATAAGAGTTAATCAAAATGCTGAACTTATAATAGGCAATAATGTAGGCATGAGTAGTGCAGTTATTTGGTCGCATAAAAGTATTACAATTGGCAATAATGTTAATATTGGTGCCAATAGTATTATTATGGATAGTGATGCGCATTCTATTAATTATTTACAACGTAGAAACATTACATTGGATCAAAAAAATAAAATGGATAAACCAATCATCATTGGTGATGATGTCTTAATAGGCGTCAATACCATTATTCTTAAAGGTGTAACAATAGGCAAACGTTCTATTATTGGAGCGGGAAGCGTAGTTACTAAAAGTATCCCTGAAGCTTGTATTGCAGCAGGTAACCCATGTAGAGTAATTAAAAACATGTTGGGGGGGGTAACTGAATTTATTTTCTGTTACTTCCCCACTAATAAAGTGGTATAAGTAACAGAAATGAAAGAATTTAATGTAATAATTCCTTCAGCATATAAGGATTTCGCATTCTTACCTCGAGTTGTAAAGTTCGTGAAAGAATATATAAGGCCCAAGGAAATAGTCATTATCATCAATATTCGGCTTTCAAAGTTTCTTCCACCTTCAATACGCAATGATAGAAATGTGATTGTTGTTGATGAAAATACAGTCGTGGACAATCTTAATTTCGAATATGTAAAAAGTTGTCTATCTCGTCATGGATCTCCTACATTTCGGACAGGTTGGTTCCTTCAGCAATTTCTAAAGTTAGGTTTTGCCACATCTAAGTATTGTAATACAGAATACTATCTTAGTTGGGATGCTGACACCCTTCCACTTCGTTCCATAAAGTTTTTCGATGAAAGTGAACATCCTTTTGTTACAATGAAGAAAGAGCATAATGAGGCTTACTTCGTTGCTTTGAAGCGTCTGTTGAAATTAGACAAATATGCTAACTTTTCATATATCGCTGAGCACATGATGTTTCAGAAAAGTGCAATGCTAAGTATGTTGAAGGAAATTTCAAAGTGTAACATAAGTGGCGATAACTGGATTGAAAAAATCGTCAATGCTACCGAGCCAAAGGAAGTAAATTCCTTTTCAGAATTTGAGACCTATGGAAATTATTGTTTAAACCGGTATCCAGGTATGTATGTTATTCGTCAACTGAATACATTTCGTAAAGCCGGATACATTAATGGTCGCTTTATTAGTGACCGTAAGCTTGGTTTTATGGGATTTGATCTGGATACCGCCTCTTTTGAATTAGGGGACTATGGTTGCGGCCTTAACAAGCCAGCAACATATTTATATGCGAAGTGGATCAAACTTAAGGATAAAATAATAAAGAAATTGATATGAGAGTATTAGTATATACAGGTGGACTGGGCAACCAGTTATTCTGTTATGCCTTTACACAATATTTGAGGAATAAATACCCTCAAGAAAGCATCTTGGGAGTCTATAACAGGACGAGACTTAATGAACATTATGGACTGGAGATTAACCGATGGTTCAATGTTTGTTTGCCACGACAGAAATGGTATTCGTCAATATTGACTTATTTCTTATATGCAGTTAAAAAGGTAACTGGTTGGACAGGGCTTTTGGATCTGCATCAGGGAGATGTTGTCAATCCAAATGCAATTGTGGGATGGGCATTTAGACCTGTTAACAAGTATGTGCCTCAAGGTGAATGGATTTCTTGGAATGTAAGTAAGGAAGAACTCTCTGATAGAAACAAACAGGTACTTTTAGATATTGAAAGTACTAATTCTGTTTTTCTTCATGTACGTAGAGGTGACTATCTTTCCCAAACATATAAGCAGATGTTTGAAGGCTGCTGCGGTATAGATTACTATCAAAAGGCCATTGAATATATCAATCAACATGTAGAAAATCCAAGATATTTTATCTTTTCTGATGACATTGCGTGGACGAAGGATAATATTCCTCTTGAATCTCCAACATATATAGATTGGAATACTGGTGAAAACAGCCCATATGATATGTTTCTGATGAGTCATTGCAAGTATGCTATTATAGCTAATAGCACCTTCAGTTACTGGGGAGCTAGGCTTGGCCAGAAAAAAAATATAGTTACTTACCCTTCGCGTTGGTTTAATCCACCACATAAGGTTAGTGACATGTTTCCTCAAGATTGGTTAAAGCTATAAATTGTTTCCGTAATATGCGTATTTTATATTTTGTAAATGGAATAGGATACAAAGGTGGTATAGGTCGTATTGTTGTTGACAAAGCTAATTATATGGCTGATAAGTTAAACCATGATGTTGCTATCTGCCTATATGATAATAATTTGAACTCCGCCTATCCTGTTTCTCCAAAGGTTAGACTTATCCCATTAGGGGGGGGTATAAAGCTAAACTCTAGTTTGTTTGGTAAGTGTTGGGGCGTAATCAAAAGTGCATCACTTATGAAGAGCGTTATTCACGATTGGAAGCCGGATGTTATTGTGAACGAACAAACCCAAATGCTTACATGGATGCTGCCATTTGTATGCAGGCAAATACCAAAGGTCATGGTAATTCATTTCTCTCGTATGGGAATGGAATACAACTTAGAAGGAAAGACCAAGTTATTCAAAAGAACTTACTTTCATATAGCAGAATCCATCTATTCACGATATGACAGATTTGTTGTCTTGACAAATGAGGACTCTGCCAATTGGAAATTGAACAACAAAATGGTCATCCCCAATTTTTCAACATTTACTACCGATACTTTGTCTGACTTGAAATCAAAAAGGGTCATATGTGTAGCAAGGTATCATGTTCAGAAGAGACTTGATCTGTTACTTAAGATATGGTCTCTCGTATATCCAAGCCATAAAGATTGGAACTTATCTGTGTTTGGTTCCGGTCCTGATAAAGCTAAACTGCAAAAGCAAGTTCATGACATGAGATTAGACAGCTCGGTCACACTTAATGAGTCCGTTGATGATGTGAAAGCAGAATATCTGAAAAGTTCTATTTTCTGTCTTACATCTCAACATGAGGGGCAGGCATTAGTACTTTTAGAAGCCATATTAATAGGTCTTCCAATCTGTACCTTTAATGTAGTTGGTGTGAATTGGATTAAAGCAGCTGCCTTATCTTGTGATTTTGGTGATGTCGCAACATACGCCAACAATCTTATGAAACTAATGGATGATGCACAGCTACGAAAGAAATTACGCGACAAGGCACTAAAAGAAGTTGCTCCAAAATATGAGATAAATCATATCATGAGTATGTGGGATGATCTCTTTGTAGGATTGACTTCGTGCAAATAGTATCATTTCCTTCTATTATCTATAATACATTTATTTACGATGGGCAAACATAATATTTTGTGTTTCTTAATTTTAATAATTTCTGGTCTCAGTCAACAAGAAATTTCAGCCCAATCGGTAGCTTGTTCTAATAAGCCAGCATGGATAGAAAACTTTACGGGTAAATCCATAAACCAGGAAAAATGGAGATTCGAGACACACTTTGATGGAAAGTTGAGCTATTTAACAGATCCGGACGTAGTGGTTCATTCAGGAAAATTGTATTTGACCTTGTATAATAAGCACCAATGGGATAAGAAGAATTTGGATGCATGTACTATTCTTTTTACAAAGGCTAAATACAATATGATGTATGGAAAAATTGAAATTCGGGCCAGGATACCTTTAAAATCAGGTTGTTGGCCAGCTATTTGGATTCGGCCACAACGAGAATTGAAAGAGAAGGTTGTTCCTGAAATAGATTTGGTAGAATGGACCTCGTGCTTTAATAGGAGAACGTTTCAGGCCAACTTCCATCTATGGGGAGAATTTGGTGGAAAGAAAAATAATCATACTCAATATCCTAAAAGGTTTACTCTAAAGAAGGGGACTTTAAATAGCTTTCATATTTATTCTGCAGAATGGGATATAGAAAAAATGATAATCAAGATAGACGATAATCTAGTAGGTGTCTGGCGGAAGAAAGACTATCCTTTTTGGCCGTTCGACATGCCTCAAGAGTTATGTCTACAGATGGCATTTGGAGGTTGGGCGGCGAGTTGTTCTGCTGCTGATGATGTCTTGCCACAAGCAACTATCGTCGATTGGGTGAAATATTATCCACTTAAAAATATTAAGTAATTTAAAGCAAGTTATGAACATACTTTTTTACGATAAAGACATGGCTCCTGGTGGTATCGCAGTCGTTACAGAGACATTAGCAACAGCCTTAAAACTCAAAGGACATAGAACAGGTGTTTATGTTTTAAATTTAGCCGACGACGAGATTGTTAATCGCTTACCAAATGATGTCCCTGTGTACGAAGGGGCAGGCATAAAAATAAGCAAGCGTAATGTCCAAATGATGAGAAAAGTCCTTATTGACAATGAAATTGATGTAGTTGTTAACCAACAAGGACTTAATCCTATTCCTATAACAATATTAAGCAGGGCCCGAAAAGGTCTAAAGACAAAAGTAATCTCTGTATATCACCTCCAAGTAAACACAAATGGAAGAATAAAAGGAGTAGAGCAACAAATAGAAAGATGTCATAATAAAATTAAGATACCTCTTCTACGTTTGAAATTGCGCTTGTACAAGTGGATAACCTCTTCTTCCATGTGTTACGTATATAAGAAGAGCGACCTTTATGAATTGCTATCCCCCTCTTTTGTTCCGCTTTTCAAAGAATTTACAAAAATTAGGCGCCCAAAGAAATTATTGGTTCAAGCCAACCCTGTAACTTTGTCGCCAGCCAGAGATAAGGTAAACATTGAAGAAAAGAAAAAAGAGATTATCTTTGTTGGCAGACTTGATTATATGCATAAACAACCCAACAGGGTATTAGACATGTGGACCTTGCTGTACAAAAAATTCCCCGATTGGAATCTTACGTTTGTTGGCGACGGCCCTCAAAAAGAGGAGCTTGAAACAGACGTGAGGAATAAAAATATTCCTAATGTAAATTTTGTAGGATTTCAATCCCCAAGATCATATTATGAAACGGCATCTATTCTTATCTTGACTTCGGAATATGAAGGTCTCCCGCTTGTCATAGAAGAAGGAATGTCATACGGAGTTGTACCATGTGTTTATGATAGTTTTCCTGCTTGCACAGATTTGATACAAGACGGTGTCAATGGCTTGATTCTTCCGAAAGTAAATGGTAGATTTGATGCTCAGCATTCAGCTGATTTGTTATCAAGTATTATGTCGGATCAAAGCAGACGACAAGATATGGCAAAAACAGCAATAGAAACATCACAAGACTTCTCATTGGAAAAAATTACCAAGTCGTGGGAGAACGTATTGGCATCTGTAATTAGGGGGGGGGTAAAACTAAATCTGTTAAAAGATAAAGAGATTATTTTTGTTGGACGTTTGGATAATACTCATAAGCGTCCACATAGGGTAATTGAAACCTGGAAATTCTTAGAAAATAGATATCCAGAATGGAAACTCACATTTATAGGTGATGGACCTGAACGAAAAGAACTTGAAGATCATGTGAAAGCTTTAGGATTGAGGCGAGTTTTTTTTGTAGGTTTTCAAAATCCTATAAAGTATTATCAAAGAGCCTCTATATTGTTATTGACATCTGATATTGAAGGTTTCGGACTAGTACTGGTAGAAGGAATGAGTTTCGGTGTAATTCCTGTTGCTTATGCAAGTTATACTGCTGTATATGATATAATCGATAATAATAAAAATGGAATTATCATTCCATATCATGAGGATGGCTATCCTGCAGAATATGCAGCACAGAAGATAGGTGAACTCATCGACGACAAAGATAAACGAGCCCAAATGGCATTTTCGGCAATAAAAGATAGCTATCAATATTCATTGACAACTATATGCAAAGAATGGGAAAAGAAGTTGTTCCAACTGATTAATTGAATAAAATGACTCTTGTCCAAGTTTCTTCCCCTAATACGACTTGAAAGCTAAAGAAATACCTTCATTACGAAATACTAATGTGCGAAGGAAAACAAGGATACCTATTGTCTTTGAATAATCTGACATTAATAACCAAATGTTGTAAAAAATATCAACTAACTAAAAGTATAAAAGAATGTCACGTTTCATAGAACTTCATAAAAACGATAGTGAAGAGACACCTGTCTATATTAACATGAATTGGATTATAAGCGTTGAGGAATACGATAGGCAGGGCGGTACTTTAATCAAATTTGGAGTAAGGAATGATAGTGGTGGCGCGCAAATCGTAATAGTCTCAGACTCATATTCTACAGTTAAAAGTAAGATTGAATGTTAGACTCTGTAATACCAATAGATGTTGCCATAAGTGATTTCAAAAATCATTTGTTATCACATCCACGGACCATACTATCAGCTAAGTATGGTGATGGGAAAACATATTTTCTTTCTCAGTTTGTCAACGATGCAACGGTTAAAGAGCATTTTGATTTTCTGACAATATATCCTGTTAATTATCAAGTGTTAGAAAACAAGGATATCTTCGATCTCATTAAGCGAGACTTGTTGTTGCAAATGATTTCAAAAGGAATGATGAAGACATATGAGATACCTGACAACGTGGCTCTTGCCTTCTATTTGCAAAACAAGTGCGGAACAGTCGCGGAAGCATTTTTGCCTTTTCTTCAAGCCTTGGACTCAACCCAGCCTGTAGCAAAAGCTTTTATAGCAGGATTAGCTGGATTAAAGATGTTTAGGAAATTGAGAGAGAACTATAAAAAATGGAAAAATCAATTCAAAACAGATGATCAGATAGAAACCTATATAATTGAGAATGACGGCATCATTTATGAAAATGATGCAATAACAGAGATAATACGGTCAGCAATAGCGAACTATAAGAGTGATCATCCACAGAAAAGAGTGGTTCTTATTATAGAAGACTTGGATAGAATTGACCCAGCACATTTGTTCCGTATATTGAATGTATTCTCAGCACATATGGACTATGGCTATCGTCTGGGTAAACCTATAGATGACAAATTTCTTGTCGGTAATAAGTTTGACTTAGACAATGTTGTCATGGTGATGGACTATCTAAATACTTGTAACATATTCCATCATTTCTACGGAGAATCAACAAACTTTAAAGGATATATAGATAAGTTCTGCTCTAACAACTACTTCAGCTATTCACTTGCCGAGCAAAAATATAGCTACTTCATAAGTAATATAAAGAAGCTTACAGGGCTTAATGAAATTTTAATTAGCCCTTTCTTCAAAAAGGACGATGTGGCTAACAAGAGTGTTCGTGACATTAATAAGTGCTTTGTTGATATTGATAAGGACTTGTTGATTGATAAGAACGCATATAAAGGTTTCAGTAAAAGCTTTCCGCGTTTATTATCAATAGCCAGAAGATATGGACTTGCTGATACTGACATATTAAAGATTCTTGGACAATTATCATCAAATTGTATGGAAGCATTTTTTAAGTATACTGGACCATACCTGTCAGTTATCTATAATGACGGTACATTTGATTCATTCCACATAATTATCAATGGGAGATATTATTACTTCAACGATGTCCGTCTTGATAACGACGGTACTATGCTGTATACTAAATACTATGCGAAAGGAAACAATATACCTCAAAAAGTAGATTTAGCGTCATTACTGAGTCTAATAGCAAAATAAAGATTTCATTAATAACAATCACAACTTTATGATATTCTCACCCGAAATAAGACGTAATGTATATGATAGCATAGTAGCTTTAGGCAATTTCTATGGGAAGTATAATGAAGAAGGTCAATCCTATGGTGATTTGACAATAGTCGATTTCCTCAAATTGATATGGGACTTGCCTACCATGAAGTCTGAGGACTTCCGATATAGGAATGCAGAAGGGGAAGCTGTTCAACACATCATAAACAATGACGACTGGGATACCAATGACATCTTTGAGAGGCGTTTTAACTTACTGCGTGGAGACGACAAATACTTTGTTAAGTTTTTAGAAGCAGTAGTTTCACCTTCCGTCAGAAATAATACACAAGAAATAATTGAATATGTCAATGCTATTAATGCTTCATTAAAACCTGCAAAATATGAATTGGTAATAGAGGATTACATCAATGACCTACCATCATATAAAGTCAGAAAAGGCTTAAACCATTCTCAGGTCACAATAGATACTGAAATAAACGACACACCTTTCTTTATAAATGCTTCACCAACAGAGTTCCCGGCTTTTGAGATAGACGAATATACTTGGGATGATTATTCTCGAAGGACTAGATACAAACTATACTATTGCCCTGAGATGAAAACCAAAAGAGAAATTGGTATAGTGAAAATAATGAAGAAAGAGCAAGATGTAACATATGGTAATTTGTCAAAAAAATTTTATAATCTAGGTTCCGAATGGTGTTCGTTAGGACAATCAATAGCTTACTATAAAAAGATAAAGTATTATCTTGGTAATTCATATCGAAACGCTTTATTGGCACTGAGAGATGCTGCCTGCTTTAGCCAAATTTGTGATGAATTTGCCGACGATCCAATTTTTAAAATATCCTTATTAAGGGAAAGAGATGCTGATACTGCTCTTCAATTTGCTCAATATGCATTGGCAGGATATGACTATAAAGCAGATCGGGAATTCGTTTATAGAACGAACATGCCCTATGCTCCTAATAATACAGTGAGCGTAAGATTCAATTTTGGTCAGGTATACGACAAAGATAATTTAGATAGAATCATTGCCATAATAGGTAACAATGGAGTTGGTAAAACGACATTGCTTAGTAAGCTTGTTGAATCTTTAGTCAGTAGGAATGCAAATGACTTCAGTCCACAAATGCCTGTGTTCTCTAAGGTCATATCTGCGTCTTACAGTATATTTGACAAGTTCTATAATATTAATCAGACGTCATACAACTACTTATATTGTGGTTTAAGGGCTTCTGAAGGCGCTTTACTGACAGAGGAGAAATTAATTGAAAGAAGGAAAGAGTCTTCTTTGCTCATAAAGAATAATGAAAGACGTTGCAGGATTCTCTTAAATTGCATGGAGAAAATAATGCCGAAAGATATTTTTGAAGAACTGTTTGATGATACTGGAGAATTTCAAGAGAATGAATATCTTAAAATCCATAAACAACTTAGTTCTGGACAGACAATGTTGATGAATCTCATTATCAATATAATTGGCAATATAAGGCCAAACACTTTATTAATAATAGATGAACCAGAAGTACACCTTCATCCACGTGGAATTACCGAGTTTGTTGCACTTGTAGACAAGATTTGTCGGGATTATGACTCATGCTGTATAATGGCGACTCATTCTCCAATCGTAATACAAGAACTTTTGTCAAGAAACGTCATAATAATGGATAGAGATGTTGATGGTTCTCCAATTGTGAGACCAATGCGGTTAGAATCAATGGGAGAAAACTTGACTACTATTACTCAGGAAATTTTTGGCAGAGATAATAATGAGCCCATTTACATTAAGAAAATTAAGAGATTAGTTGGCAAGAGTTCTTCATTAGAGGATATTATAAATTCTATTCAGAACAATAATGTTCCAATTAGTATGCCTCTATATCTCTTAATCGATAAATATTTTACTGAAAAAAAAGATGATAAATCTTAGCTCTGATACAGAAGACAGTTTTGATTTATATAAGAAGGCAGTAGCCCGAAAACATAATTCTGCTCAAAAGACAGAACTACTTTCAATAGAACAACAAGTCGGAGAAAGATACGAAGAATATAAAAGGCATTTTGAATCCAACACTATCGAACAACTTAATCACTCTGAAGTAGGGCAGGAACATAAAGAAGTTCTCTCGGATTTGTATAGTTCTGATGCCGTTATTATAAAACATTTCCGAGAACGTTTTTTCCAACATAATTCTCAATCATATAACAATCTTTGTCCATATTGCTCGATAAATGAAGCCAATACAACGGATCATATATTGCCAAAAGATGAATATCCAGAGTATGCTATAGATACGCTAAATTTGATACCGGCTTGTAGTAATTGCAATTCTTTAAAAGGAGATGATGTTGTAAATGATGAAGGAAAGAAAGTCACCATTAACTTTTATAGAGATACATTGCCCAAAGAACAATATCTATATGTAAACTTTCAAATAAAGGGAACAAACATTAAAGCAACTTATGATATTCACAACAATGGCAGTATTCGTGATGATTTATATGCTCTTATAAAACGCCATTTTGATAAGCTGGGACTTATAGAAAGGTTTAATTATAAAGCAATTCAAGAATTATCAGAACTGACGAATTTATATTTTCTAGAAGAATTAAACTCAGAAGAAGAATACAAGATATTTGCTGCAAAGCAATTAAAAAAGACAGAGATGGACAAACTTAGTCTTGGATATAATCATTGGAAGGTTATATTATATCAGTCTGCGGCAACAAGTGATGTGTTCAAATCATTCATTTTGGCAAGCTATGGAAGAAAACACTCATAAGATACCACTACCAAAAGAATACATCGAACATCCCATTTTTCCTGATATAGGGGTAATAATGGATGTGTATGAATTTTTGTCATACAATTCATTTGGATTTATGCCGAATGGATTGCCTGGAGAGTGGGTAAATTACGAGACATACATATTCAGTTCGTTAAAAGGTACGATTGAATCCATAAAAATGCTACTTGAAACAGCTCACATAAATGATGCTTTTGCAGTCCTTCGTAAATATTTTGACGAGATAATGATAGCCGTATTCTATGTAGTTTATTGCCAAGACCAGATTAAGGTCAATAGAGACAAACTTCTGTACACAGTTCAGAAATTAAAAGACTGGAGAGATGGTAAAGCTAAGTCTCCGAAGTATGATGCCATTATTAAGTATTTGAAAAGATCAAAGTCATTTAGTGACTTGATAGGCAAGTTCATTTTTGAAAAAGATAAAGGATTTGGAAAGATAAGAAGCTATCTTGATGACAACATGCATATCAACAGATACATTCTAATGCTCAACAATGATAATGAGCTACATAATGTTAGACGTGTAAATCTGTTGAACAGGTTTAACAAATATCTGAATGCTATATTCAGTTTCCACTTTGCTTCTGTAATATTCACTACTCCACAATACCTAACGGCTACTTATTATAGAGATTGTTTGGAATTTGGAGAGACTCCAGAAGAAGGATCCCAAAATTGGGTAGCTTCTATAGCACAAGAAGCCTTCAACAAATTTATTAAGCCAATGCCAAGTATAGCAGAGTTCCTTAAGAAGAATACATTTTTAGAAATAAAATGACTATTAACAACGCTTTACTGATGAGGCTTCTCAAAGCTTTAACAGGGTAAAGCCAATGCGATGATGGGTTGAAACTAATGGAATTGATGTTGTAAGGCTATAGAAAAATATCTTTCACTAAGCAATGAAGGATACAATGCTAAGCAGTGAAAGACTAAACATTAGAAAGGAAAATCAAACAAATTAATTCGATGTCACCACTTGTTGAAAGGATTCATTCTACAGACAAAATGCCTATAGAAGAAATATTGAAGAATGGAAAAGGGATATATACTTTCCTCAATCCAGTATCGTACATCGAGGCACTGAAACGAAAAAATTTGTTCTCTGCTTTTGATGGAATATTTGCCGATGGCGGATTGCTCGTTAAGGCCATCAAGATTGCTTATGGTGCTACAGTCAAGAGGCGGAGCTTTGACATGACGAGTCTGGCACCGATTGCCTTCTCATACGCAGCCAAGGCTGGAAAATCGGTGGCTATTGTTGCCACGAAACAAGAGATGGTTGAGAAGGCCGTGGCTAACCTTGAAAATAGTTTCAAGGGACTGAACATCTGCTATTATCGGAATGGTTACTTCATAGACGAAAAAGAGATGGATGAAGAGGCTACGAAGATTGTCTCGTTGCATCCTGACATCCTTATCGTTGGTATGGGTATCATCAAACAGGAGCAGTTTCTGCTGAAAGTTCGTGATGCGGGCTATCAGGGTATTGGATTCACATGTGGCGGTTTCATCCATCAAACAGCACAAGACAAGGCAGAGTACTACCCAGATTGGGTTGACAAGCATGGCCTACGTTTTGTGTACCGTATGTATAAAGAGCCCCACACAAGAAAGAGATACGCTAAGGCAGCGTTTGTATTCCCTGTGAGGTTCATGTGGGAGAAGCTAACGGGTAAATAATTTATTCTACAATGAACGTTGAAGCTTATCTTGAATTCCTTCGTTTTGCTCTGAACGATGATGGTGTAGTGCCTGACAGCGTTGCCATAATTAATTGGCAGGAGTTGCTAAGGTTTGCTAAGGAACAGGCAATTGTCGGCATCTATGCTCGTCGGATATTATTCGACAATGACAAGCTGAATGATTGTAAATGGCTTGGCAATAAGCTAAATGAGGATGATGTGATGGAATGGATGAGTGAGGTGGCAAAGTTACGAAAACGGAATACACTTTTGTTTGAGAAGTCGGTGGACATAGCTCGTCGATTCCACAATGACGGGTTCGACTGCTGCATACTGAAAGGCCAGGGAAATGCATTGCGTTATCCGATACCAGTTTTGCGTACTTCGGGAGATATAGACATATGGATTGGAGAAAAAGAGAATTCTGTTAAAAAATTGAGGAAACGGTTACTACAATATGTTAGAAAAGACTATCCAAACGCTGAAATGGTTTATCAACATATTGAATATCCCATATATAATAATGTTCCGGTAGAAGTCCATTTTTATGCTACGTATTTGAATAATCCCATTCATAACAGAAAATTACAAAGTTATCTGTCTCAACAACTATCTTTGCTTTCTAAGCATATTGTATCGTATAAAGATGGAGAAACTATATATTCTTTGATTATATCGGATTAAATGTACACCCTGTATCGCTTTCAAATGTACAGCCGCTATCGGATTCAAATGTACACGTTTACGATAGCGTCACTTGCGTGCGCAAAGGTAGCATTAATTTTTTAATTT
>Ga0256406_1003457_pt1 | contig 19618 bp, 19 predicted proteins | sample RumenRJG_03DNA_FD_185986 | JGI IMG/M metagenome (GOLD analysis project Ga0256406, IMG submission 185986) | Bovine rumen microbial communities from Lethbridge, Alberta, Canada - RJG_03 | ecosystem: Host-associated > Mammals > Digestive system > Stomach > Rumen | place: Canada: Alberta | collected...
TTGTGCCGAGTCGGCGAATCTTTTCCATATGGATATTATAGCACTTAAGCTATGTGCTATAGTAGACATGAAGTATGAAATAAATATGCAAAAATTACTGAAAAGCACCTTGGTGCTAGTCGCCTTTTTAATAACGCTCAGCACGCTGAAGTCAACCATTACGCCAGCGATTGCTATCGATGGAAATTCATCTGACGCCGATCCGTTTAGCCTCGGCGTCTCGCTTGACGGCGATAAAGCAGTTGTTGATTTCGGCACGATTAAGCCTGACGATAAAATCAATTTGGCGAGTCAGACTGTGCACGTGGCGGTAGGCTTCCATATGGACTATGACCTGTCGCTCGAAACGATAAATAATGGAACTAGACTAATTGGTAAAGGCGGGGCGTTTATAAATAGTACGCCGAGTGGTGACGAGCTGAAATCCAATAGTTGGGGCTTTCGTGAAGATAAATCTGATAGCAAGTGGCTAGGGCTGCCTGCAAATTGTCAAAAGCAGTTGATCGCTGGACGAGACAACGCCGGTGAGCCACAAAGTGACGAAATAACGGTCCAGTACGGTGTACGGGCGAATGCGCTAACTAAGTCGGATAGTTATGAGAATGCTGTGCGTTATTCGGTAACGGCGCGGGAATTGACGACGCCAGCGGTGCGATCGATTAGCCAGAACCGTCTAGTCTTGGGTGAAAGGCAGTCGCTTGAAATAACTGGCGCGGGCTTAGATCGCGTCGAAATTGGCGTTGATATTAACAAGAATGGAAGTCTGAATAGCGCCGAAGGCTGCAAAAAAATAGATAGTGCAGCCAATGATAAAAATCACCTTTACTGTCAGATTGAAATGGATGACGGCAACCTAATTGATACGCAGGAAACATTCAATGTGCTAATGCGGTATCAGAGCGACGAAGGCAAGGACGTTGTGGCGCCAACAGGGCAAACCATAACTTATTACCATAAACCGAGATTGGATAGTCTAAATTTGGGACACGGTGCAGTAACGACAGCCGAACTAAAAACTTACCCCAAGGTCAAGATCCGGGCGATCGATACAGCAGGAACGTCGGCCGTAATCCTGGGCACTGACGGCACTGTGTGGCAGGATGGGCGGAAAATATTATATGATGGCGGACCCAGCGATGACGCCAATCTGTCAACTCGCCCGTCGGTGACAATTGAGCCGTGGTCGGATGGCGTTGTCTCCGTAGCTGCGGGCGTCACGTCTAATGGAAAGCCGACCTTTTTTGCTATTGATCGAGGCGGTGCCATTTATGATTGGGGCGATAATACTGATAAACGGCTATTAATTGACGGCGGCGACTATGTGGGCCTACCAACCAAGGCTAATTACCATGCGAGCGTTGGTGGACGGCCACGCCAAATTGCGGTCGGCGGGGATTTCTATACGCTAATTGGCGAGGCGTCAGATCGTGATAGTTGTAAACTCGGTCTTTACTCGTGGGGAAATGGCGAGCATGATGCGCTTGGTATCAAGGGATATGAAGGAAAAACACTCTGGAATAAAGATGGTCAAGCACCAAAGCAAATGACACGCGACAATATTAAAAACGATTTAGAGGTGGATGACTATTTCACTAAGGTAGTAGCTGGCGATAAACATGGATTAGCCTTAACGAAAAATGGGCAAATTGTTAGCTGGGGCGCGTGGGGCGACGGCAACGATGTTGACGGTCGTCTAGCATGGAAGACAAAAAGTGATGCTAATCAAATCCACAATATAACTCGTGATGGCGAGGCTGATAGCAAACACTATTTTACCGGAGATGTCGAGCCATTATTCGTTGATGTAGCGGCGGGCGACAACTTCACAATTATCCTAGATTCAACGGGGCTAGTTTATACTTTTGGGCGAAATGACTATGGGCAGCTAGGGCGAACGACGACCGGAGAAGAGACAAAGACGACTGGGCTAATGCCGTCATTTGGCGATGTGTTAAATGGTGATAAGCTAATCGGCATATCGGCTAAAGAGCACATGGCGCTGGCGTGGAGTAAAAATGGGCAGTTATTTACGTGGGGGCTAGCCTACACCTCAAATCTGCCTGGGGCTACTAGGGTCAGGGTGGACGAACCTAGGATTATTCAAGGCGGGAAAGTTAAGCTTGCGGCAGCGGGTGAGAACATCTATGCAGTGGCTAGTAGTGATAATGATAATGACAAAGTCTATCGTTGGAGTAAAAATGGTAGGGAAGATATAACGAGCGGGCTGCATCACCCAATCTATAACGCCAGGCTCACCGGAGCTAATCTTAACCACATTGGGAATATTTGGATTGATTATGACGGCGACGGTGAGTTTGATAGCGATGAAGAGTCGAGCATCATGGCGCGAATTGAAAATGATAGTACTTCTAATGATATCCAGCTAAGTACCGATAACGCTCCTACGGGTGGTGGTGAGTATAATCTGTGCGCCGATAACGGCGTAGGCGATGTCAGCTGCGATGGCGTCAAAATCAGAATCAGCGTAGCGAGGCAGGCGGAAATAAAACCAATTAGCGAGACTGTTCGCTCGTCATCAGCGAAAGAAGTGTCTGATCGGGGCGGTGAAGAAGAAGATGAAATAGTCGAGCCAGAAGGGGATCTAGAGGATAAAGATAATGATACTGTTAACGCAAATAACAACGAAAGTGTCCAAAACGGGGTCGATAACAGTGCCGATGGTGGTGGAAGTAAAAGCGCCGCAGACGAAGCCAATACTATAGGCGATGCGGGCGATAATGAAAATAAAACTGGGCATGAAGACGTCACACCGACTACTGCGCCAATAAAGGGCGGCGATGATGCTTTGCCCAAAGTAGAAACCGATGGCCCTGGCGTGCTAGACGAGGCGCCCATAAGCGATAAAGCAGTCTCGCTACGAGACGCTGGCTTGACATCTAGGCGTCAAAACGCTATAATGTTAGCCCCATGAGTAAAGTAGAATCTGCTAACACTAAAACTGTCAAGACGACGGTTTACTTGCCCGATGGTCTGAGGCGCGAAGTTAAAAAGCACCTAATCGATACGGGCGAAACGATGTCCGCCTTTACGGCAATGGCACTGCAAAAGCAGCTCGAGTTTGACAATTCGCGTGCTGGACGTAAGCGGCTAGAAGAGAAATCGAAGGTCGAGCGTCTGAATGACGTCATTCGTGGCCTAGCTAAGGATCAATAATGCCGGAGCTACCTGAAGTTGAGACGGTGCGCCGCGGCCTTGATCGTATCTTGGTTGGTAAACAGATTCTGTCTGCCAATGTTCTAAATGACAAGACACTACAATTTGCTCACACCGATCTAAATACTTTTGTGATCGGCGCTAAAGTGGTAGCTGTTCGTCGCCGGGCTAAAATGCTGATAATTGACCTAGATAGTGACTATAGCCTTCTCGTTCATCTCAAGATGACGGGGCAAATGGTTTGGCGTGGCGCGGAGTCGTGGGCGGCGGGCCATCCGAATGATTCAATGGTTGGCGGTCTACCCGATCGGACGACCCGGATTATTTTTAACTTTGATGATGGCCAGTTATTCTTTAATGATCAGCGAAAATTTGGCTGGATTAGGTTATACCCGACCAATACGCTAGGTGACACACCAGAACTAGCTAAGCTCGGCCCTGAGCCACTAACCAGCGATCCGACAGTCTCATTCTTGCGGCGGATTCGACGCCATCCACGGACTTCGATAAAAGCGGCGATCCTTAATCAGCAGGTTATTGTCGGCGTGGGCAATATTTACGCCGACGAGTCGCTGTGGCTAGCTAAAGTCCACCCGCAGACTAGAGTAGAAGGGCTGTCCGACGATGAGCTATTACACCTCCTAGAATGCATTCAAAAATCGCTCCAGGCGGGTCTCAATTCTGGTGGGTCAACCATGCGTAACTACGTCCGCGTTGACGGCACGCGTGGCAATTATCTCGACAAATTCGCCCATGTCTACGGGCGCGAAGGTGAGCCGTGCGATCGGTGCGGCCACGAAATAATTAAAATTAAGGTCGCAGGGCGCGGTACGCACATTTGCCCAAATTGCCAAAAACTACGATAATAGAGATGTGATTTATTTCTTATATGGCGATAATCAGTTCCAAATTAGGCGGCGCCTAAGCGAGTTAAAGGATGCATTTGGCAAAGAATATGGCACTGACAATATAACTAAACTCGATATCGCTGAAATGGGCTGGGATAAGGTCGCCAATTACCTAGTTGGCGTGAGCCTTTTTACGCAAAATGAATTTCTTTACCTGGAAGAAGCGACAAATGACAGTGTAGTGTGGCGTGATCTGGAAGAAATTATCTCCCGTATACCTGACGAAAAAGAGGTTGTGCTAATCGATGATAGCTCGACGCGGACGGTCAAGAACTTGGCGCAGACGAGAACGTTCAAGGCGATCAAAGCGGCGGGCAAGGTTGAAAAATACGACCAGCTAAAGTCCTATGAAATTAAAAGGTGGCTCGATGAGGCGGCAAGGTGTGCTGGCATCAAGCTCGATGCGGCGGCGAGTCAGCGGCTTATGGCGGCCACTAACGGTAGTGACGATCAACAGAACCGCCTAGCTATGATACTAAAGGTGCTAAAATTTTTACCACAGCCAATTACTGCGGAGCAGATCGATTTGTATGTCGAGCCTGATCTCGAAACGGCGACGTTTGACATTTTTAAGCAGATAGTACAGGGTAACAAGTCTAAAGTGAGTGTGCTACTAAAGCGGCAGACGGAGCACGATGTCGACCCTAATCAGTTAATTGGCATCTTGGCGTCGCAGCTCATTAACTTTGTAGCTGTCATCGCGGGAGCGAACACTAAAATGCATCCATTTCAGCGTCAGCAGATGCAGGAAATGATTCGTGATATGGGCGGAAGCCAAAAGGCGCTGGCTTGGGCGAAAAAGGTCACGAAAAAACTCGCCGCCACTGACGCAAAAATGAAGCGTAGTAGCGGCGAGGACGCCAGTCAATATCTAGTGGATGCTATTTTGTTTCTGGCTTAGCAGCTGTCTTTTTAGCGGTCGATTTTTTGGCTGTGGTTTTCTTGGTAATCGCCTTAGCTGGGATTTTAACACCAGCTTCTTTGGCGGTGTGGGCCACGTGGGCAATGCGACGAGCGGCAGCCTGCTTGCTCAAAACGTGCTTTTTGGCGGCGGTGTCAATGGCGCTCTGTGCCTCGCGCATAGTATCAAAGCTCGGCTCAGACTCGAACTTTTTAATGGCACTGCGCATGGCGCGCTTAGTGCGAAGGTTGCGGGCGTAGCGCTTTTCGTCCTGATGCATCTTCTTGATAGCCGAATGAATTAATGGCATTTAAACTCTCTTTCTGAGCGATCCTAGGACCAACTCGATTAATTGACAAATATATGATAGCACACCTCTTGCATTTAATTTGGCTTATGATATGATTAATTTATATAACCACGTGGAGATAAAATGAAAAATGATGAACAATTTAAACAATTAATCAACAAGATAGAGTCGGTTGACAATATCCTGGTGACTGTATCGCGTAATCCGTCAGTGGATGAGCTGACGGCGGCTTTGGCGCTCAGTCTGGCGCTAAATCAACTGAAGAAGCGCTCGGTGGCGGTGTTTAGCGGGCGGATTCCATCGGCTATGCACTTTCTCGATCCGGAAAAGACCTTCGAGAGCAATGCAGACAGCCTGCGCGACTTTATTATTAGCATTAGCAAAGATAAGGCTGATCGCCTGCGGGTGCTACCAGAAGGTAATTTTGTCAAAGTCTATGTTACACCTTATCGGACGACTATAACAAAGGATGATTTGCAGTTTAGTGAAGGTGACTTTAATGTCCAGCTCGTCATCGCCTTTGGTGTGACTGATCGTAATGACCTTGATGCTAGTATTGCGAGTCACGGGCGCATCTTTCATAATGCGGTAGCGGCAACGATTAACCTTAGCCGACAAGCAGATAATTTAGGCTCAATTAGCCTACAGGATATTGAGTCGGGTTGTTATTCGGTGAGCTGTTACCGGCTGATAAAGGGGCTAGATAGTGGCAAGCGCAACCTAGTCAGTTCAGCAGTGGCAACAGCGCTTCTAACGGGTATCGTGTCAGCGACTGACCAGTTCCGCAATAACGTGACGAGTCCGAATATTATGACTGTTTCGGCGGAGCTAATGACAAAGGGCGCCGATCCGCAACTAGTGTCGAGCGAGCTCGAAGGCAAGTCATCAGAACAGCGAGAAATAATTGACGATAAGCCGTCGGATGATATTAGCAATAATGCTAGTCTGAGCTTTTCGCGCGAGCAGACGCTTCAACTCGAGTCAGATAGTAGCAAGGAAAGCACCAAAGAAACCATAAAAGATAACACTGAATTTAAGGGAGATAAGCGATATACGCTAGAGGGCGACAATAACACCCCTGAGCACCTGGATAATCCGATCGAGCGACGTCTGTGGCAGGATACGATGGCTGTTAATCAAGAGAATAGTAATGATGCACTCAAGGAGGCGCAGGCACAGTTAGCGGCGAAGCCAAATAGCACACTGACCCCTTCGCAGCTAAAAGAGCCTGAAGTAGTTCGTCTAGCCAGAGAAGAGCCGGCTCGGTCAGTGACGCCAGCTAATCGGACGGAAGTCGCGCGAGTAGCAGAGCCAGAGGCGCCAAAGCCAGAGCCAACAATTTTGTCGGTAACACCTATGAGTGGGCAAACTAATGCCCCGGCAAACGACCCGCGCTATAGCGGATCATCCGTTTCGACGCCACCACTAAACGTACCAAAGGTTCAGATGCCTGATAATGGACTACCATTCAATGAGCCGAATCATGTTTCACCTATTCGTCCGATATTTAATAATGCGCCGAGCGCGCCAAACGTGCAGTCGACCCAGCCGGCACCAGCAGCCGCTGCTCCTCAGGCGCAGCCGCAAACTCAACCAGCTATGACTGTGGCGGCGACGGCGACGGCGGAAGCCCCAGCTTCTCAGCCTCTTGTAGCCAGTAGCTTGCCGATGCCGCCCGAACCGCCAGCACCAGCTACCCAAAGTCAGTTCGCTGGTATGCCACCAGTCCAAGATCTGCAACCAGCCTTAAAGCCTGACCCAGCGCAGTTTGTTATCCCAGGTAAATAGCCCTTGCGTTTTAAGTGGATGCTGTCTATAATACCTATTAAATGCCCCATTGGGGTCTAGTTAGATTGTGATTAAAGGCCAAAAACGAAAAGAAAAAGTTTATCTAATGCTAATGACACCGAGGAGGAATTGGTGACAAAGACAATTGATGCGGCGGATTATATTGATGACTACGATGAGCCAAGCGGTAGCGATCTAGATAACATTGACGAGGACGATATCGCCGATGACACTGTTATTCAGCCGACGGATTTAGAGGCGGGCACGGACGACAGTGTCCGGGTATACCTGCGCGAAATTGGGCGTATTCCACTCTTAACACAAGAGGAAGAGCGAGAGCTGGCTCATCAAGTGGTTCAGAATGCTGAACCACTGCGGGAGGCGGAGAAGGACCTAGCCGATACAGAGAAGAAGCTCAGGGCGGAAACTGATCCAGCCGCGAAAGCTAAACTTCGTAAACACGCTAGTAGCTTGCGCTTTAAGATAAAGAAGCTCAAGAAGCCAAAGGACAAGATGGCTGAGGCTAACATGCGCTTGGTTGTTAGCATTGCGAAGCGCTATACGGGGCGTGGTCTCGACTTCCAGGATTTAATCCAGGAAGGTAATACAGGCTTGCTTCGTGCGGTCGAGAAATTCGATCCGGACCGGGGCTTTAAATTTTCAACCTATGCAACGTGGTGGATTCGCCAGGCTATTACGCGGGCAATTGCTGACCAGGCACGCACAATTCGCATTCCAGTGCACATGGTGGAAACTATCAACAAGATGATGCGTACCCAGCGGAAACTAACCCAGCAGCTCAATCGTGAGCCGACAGTGGAAGAGCTCGCTAAGGCAATGGACGAGACGCCGGAAAAGATCAAATACGTTTTTAAGATTAAGCAGGATATCCAGAGTCTCGACGCTACTATCAGTAGTAGTGACGATGACGATTCATCTGAACTTGGCAACTTTGTTGAGGATGATACGGCGGTGCGTCCCGAAGATGCTACGGATGAACAACTTCTTCATGAGCAAGTGGCCAAGATGGTGGACGAACTATCTGATCGCGAGAAGAAAATTGTCAGGCTGCGCTTTGGGCTGGACGGTGAACGTCCGCACACGCTAGAAGAGGTGGGGGCCGAGTTCTCGGTAACGCGCGAACGCATTCGTCAGATTGAGGCTAAGGCGCTGTCAAAGCTGCGCCGCAATAAAGAGACGGAAAAGCTACACGACTATTTGAGGTAGTATGACGACGGACGAAGCACGCCTAGCGGGCAAAAAAATTTTGGCGGTTATCGATGGTAAGTCAGTTTACTATCGCGGCTATTATGCAATGCCTAATCTGACAACTAGCGACGGTCAGCCGACGGGTGGGGTTTATGGTTTTGCTAGTCTGGCGCTCGAGCTGGTGCGGCATATTCGCCCCGACTATGTTGCAGTTGCGTGGGACAAGCCGCACACCAATATCCGGCGGCGCAAAGCAATTTATGATGGCTATAAATCCAATCGCCATCCTGCTCCACCAGATTTTTATGCCCAGATTCCAACTCTTATGAATCTACTGTCGGCCCTTAACTGGCCGCTCTATCAATACGACGACTATGAAGCGGACGATATCATGGGCACACTGAGCGACAAGGCCAATGCGGTCGGCATTCATACGGTACTAATTAGTAGCGACCTTGATATGCTACAGCTCATTGACGATGACACAGAGGTCTACGCTATGAAAAAAGGACTGCGTAACCTAGAAAAGTTTGACGTAAACGCCTTTGAAGCGAAATATGGGTTACACGTTAGCCAATTTTTAGACCTCAAGAGTCTAAAAGGCGACAGTAGTGACTGTATCCCGGGCGTGCCGGGCGTGGGCGAGAAAACTGGTATTAAGCTACTGCAAAAATATCAGACGCTCGATGGTGTCTATGACCATATTAACGAGATAACAGGCAGCCTGCACGACAAGCTCGTTAAGGGCAAAGATAGTGCCTATATGTCTAAGGAGCTGGCGAAAATTTGGCGTGATGCGCCCGTGCCACTAGATCTCGAAGCAATGGACGTGCGGAAGTTAGACATCACTAAGCTTCGTCAAGTGCTAACCGATCTGCAATTCACATCGCTACTGCGTAAGGTTTCTGAGATTCTGGCACCATATAGCGCAAAATCTGAAAATGCTAGTAGCGAGAGGGCAAATGCTTCTCTCCTTGCTGGCGGGAAAGAACAACAGCCCGCAGAATTAACGAGAGAGAGTGGTAGCGCTAGGCCCAAATATTCGCCTTTACCTCTTCAGCCCAACGCGGCTATTGTCTACTTAGCGGATGACTCAGTTTTCGTGCTTCGAGACGATAAAGTCGCCGAGCTCACTGCTAATGAAGCGGCCGATTATCTGGCGGGCAAGATGGTAATTGCCCACGATATTAAAACGCTGACTGAATATCTCTTGTCCGAGAATCTGCCGATTAATTATATGGCTGCATGGGATACGCGCCACGCTGCCTTCCTAATTAATAGTCGCATCAAGCCGAAGACGCTGGACGATATTAGACTCGAGCGTGGCATTGATGATAGTCCTGCGAACTGCCTAGACCTAGTACGGACGCTTTATGCTGAGCAATCGACCAAAATGCAGGAAATGCCAGAAATGCTATCCCTGGCTCGGAAGGTCGACTTTCCTCTGCAAATAGTCTTAGCTAGAATAGAAAATCGCGGTATGTTGCTCGATCCGAATATCCTGCACGAGCAGTCAGCGGCAATGGACGACGAGATAGAATCCTTGCGGCGCGATATCTATGCTCAAGCGGGCGAAGAATTTAATGTTGCTAGCGCCAAACAGTTATCTCATATTCTATTTGACGTAATGAAGCTGCCACCGGTTGGCAAAAAGGGTACCCAAGGAGCTTATTCGACGAGTGCTAAGGTGCTAGATAAGTTAGCGCCGAACTATCCAATTGCCGCTCTCATTGAACGGTATCGCGAGCTGACTAAACTAAAGTCAACCTATCTCGATGCGCTACCACAATCGATAGCCAGTGATGGTCGTATCCATACGACGTTTGATCAAGACGTGACGAGTACAGGGCGTTTGTCGTCGAGTAGTCCTAATCTCCAGAATATTCCCACTCGTAGCACGCAGGGCCACATGATTAAGCGGGCCTTTGTGGCGCCAGCGGGACGGATCATCGTTAATGCCGATTATGCTCAGTTTGAGCTACGCCTCGCGGCGGCACTGGCACATGACGAAGATATGATCCAGATGTTCGCCGATCCGAAGAATGATATTCACACTATGACGGCGGCGCAGGCTTATGGTATTGGGCCGGAAGACGTTACGCCTGAACAGCGACGCCATGCCAAGGTAATTAACTTCGGAATTCTCTATGGCATGAGCGCCAAGGGGCTGTCTGACGCCACGGGGATGAACATGAAGCAGGCGAGTGACTTTATTAAGAAATATTTTGCGGCGCGGCAGCCAATAAAAGATTACCTTGACGCGACGCTAAATAAAGCACGGACGCTTGGTTACGTCGAGACACTTTTTGGGCGGCGGCGCTATACACCCGATGTTAAGCTATCTAATCCAGTGATGCGGGCAGCGGCTGAACGGGCGGCGATGAATATGCCGATTCAGGGCACGGAGGCAGATCTAATGAAGATGGCGATGCTCAAGGTCGAAAATATCACGGGTGCAAGCCAGATTATGCAGGTGCATGATAGCATTATGGTGGAATGCGCTGAGACTGACGCCGAACAAATAGCGAGAGAGATGAAGGATATTATGGAGAACGTTTATCCTGAAATTGGTGTGTACCTCTTGGTTGATGTCAAATATGGCCACAGCTGGGCTGAGCTGTAGCTATGCTATAATGATTATATGAAGCAGCCGAATGACAAAGTTGGCCTAATTATTCTCGTGACACTCGTTGCGCTGGTGCTAATTGGGGGCGTGGTCTTTATGGTGCGAGTTATCCTGAGCGGCAGTAGTAAAAAGCCGTCTAGCCAGCTGAAGCAAACAGCGGTAGTGGATTTATTAGAGAATCCGACGGACACTACGCGAGTAGAGGTCAAGGTCCGTGGCTCTGTCGTGGCACGCGAGAACCACTATGATATTGATATTAGCCTCAATAGCTCGAGTCGTCAGGTTAAGGTTTATCAGGGCTATGGTCGTAACAATGTAGCCAAAGAGATCAATCTCGGTAATGATAATAATTCTTTTAACGCTTACCTCAAGGCGCTAAAAAACCGTGGTTTTAGTAAAGAAACGACTAATAAGGTAGCGACAAAGAACGATGGTATTTGTCCGGGGGGTCAGCTAATCGAGTATATTGTGCGAGACGATAGCACGGTTGGTAGCGACCTCTGGACAACGTCATGTAATAACATCCAAGGCAGCTTTGGCGGCAATAGCCAAGGTGTAATTGATCTAACGTTGGCACAGATTCCAGGGGCGAAGGACGCCATTGATGAAGTGCAGCGCCAACTGGGCGGCAATAATTAATTAGAAAGGAGATAGAATGGCAAATAAGTATACGGGCACGCAGACTGAAAAAAACTTGCAGGCGGCGTTTGCGGGGGAGTCGCAGGCACGCAATAAATATTATTTTTTTCAAAGCGTAGCTAAAAAGGAAGGCTATGAGCAGATTGCGGCCATCTTTGGTGAGACGGCAGATAATGAGCGCTATCACGCTAAAATGTGGTTTCGTGAACTTGGCGGTATCGGTACAACGGAAGAGAACCTAAAGGCGGCCGCCGAGGGCGAGAATTACGAGTGGACCGATATGTATGCTGGCTTTGCTAAGACCGCCGAAGAGGAAGGCTTTTCTGAGCTTGCTGAGAAGTTTCGACAGGTCGGTGAAATAGAAAGGCATCACGAAGAGCGTTATCGCAAGCTACTACAGAATGTCGAAAAGGGCGAGGTCTTTGAACGGGGTAGCGTCAAGATTTGGCAGTGTCGTAACTGTGGTCATATCGTAGTTGGTACGTCGGCGCCAGATGTCTGCCCGGTGTGTGGGCATCCACAGGCTTACTTTGAAATTAAAGCAGAAAATTATTAATAGTTAATAGAGAATAGGAGGAGCAATGTCAGGAACAGTAGTTTTGCTTCGTCACGGCGAGAGTCAGTGGAACAGTCTAGGTAAATGGACGGGCTGGACTGACGTTGATTTGACTGATGCTGGTGTCAAAGAGGCGCAGGCTATGGGCGAGCAGCTAAAGGATATTCACTTTGACCACGTCTACACTAGCAAGCTACAACGGGCAATTCATACGGCCGAGAACGTTCTGAAGACGCAGGGGCAAACTGACTTACCACTAAGCGAGGTAGCGGCAATTAATGAGCGTGATTATGGTGACTATACTGGCAAGAATAAGTGGGAGGTTAAAGCGGAAGTTGGCGACGAGAAATTCAATGCTATTCGGCGCAACTTTGACGAACCGATTCCTAACGGAGAGACGCTGCATATGGTTTATGATCGTGCTGTACCTTGGTTCAAGGAAACGGTCGTACCAGAGCTAGAGAAGGGCGAGAATGTACTACTAGTTGGTCACGGCAACAGCATGCGTTCGCTCGTCAAATATATCGAGAGTATCAGCGACGACGGTATCTCTAAGTTTGAGATGCCGCTCGGTATGATTCTAGAATATACGGTCGACGATAACGGCAAAATGACTTCGCGCAAAGAACTTCACGTCGCCACCGGCGCCAGTAAAGCTTAACTAAGTCCTAGATACTTCCGTGCCTTCATTGTTACTATGCGTCCGCGCGGGGTGCGCTCGATGAAGCCAATTTGCATCAGATATGGCTCATAAAAGTCCTCAATGGTGCTCGCCTCGTCGCCCGTCAGGGCGGCGATGGTATTAAGCCCCACGGGGTGATCGCGGTAGCTATCCCACATCGCCTTGAGCATACGGCGATCAGCTGGGTCGAGCCCGAGCTCATCAATCTCGAGAAGCTTTAGCGCCTCGTCAGTTGCCTTCATGTCAATAACCCCACTGCCATGGACTTCGGCATAGTCTCGCACCCGCTTTAAGAGGCGGTTAGCAATGCGCGGTGTCTGGCGACTGCGTTTAGCTAGGGCTAGGGCGGCGTCGTCCTCGATCGGCGCTTCGAGAATCTTAGCGCTTCGTTCAATAATCTTTTTAATATCGTCCACGGAATAAAATTCGAGGTGGAATAGATGGCCAAAGCGGTCACGGAGCGGTGCGGCGAGGCTGCCCGTTCTAGTGGTGGCGCCAATGACGGTAAATTTCGGTAAATCTAGCCGCACCGAGCGAGCAGCAGGTCCTTTGCCGATAACAATATCGAGTTTGAAATCCTCCATGGCAGAATAGAGTACTTCTTCTACGGCGCGGCTGAGGCGGTGAATCTCGTCGATAAAGAGAATATCGCCATCCTGCAGATTAGTTAGAATGCTGGCTAGATCGCCGGCTCGCTCAATAGCTGGTCCGGATGTGACGCGTAGCCCCGTGGCCATTTCGTTAGCAATGACTCCTGCCATGGTCGTTTTACCGAGTCCCGGTGGGCCATAAAGTAGAACGTGGTCAATTGGATCGCCACGCTTTTTAGCGGCCGCGATGGCAAGTCTAAGATTCTTTTTCATCCGCGGCTGGCCAATGTAGTCTTCAAAGGTCTGAGGACGTAGCGTTTGTTCAACGGCAGCCTCCTCTGTAGCGCCCGGCTGCTCGGCCGGGATAGCAGTCGGTTCTACCATCCGTTGAATTCCCATAGCACTATTATATACCACTAGCAAAAATGGCTAGCTAGGCTAGAGCTGAAGGTCCTTTTCGGGCGCCACACCGCCACGACTCATTAGATCGTGGGTAATGGCGGCGGCAAGGGCGTCGGCGGCATCATCGGGCTTAACGATCTCTTTCATGCCGAGCTGCAAGCGTACCATTTCCTGAACCTGCTTTTTCTCGGCGCGACCGAAGCCAGTGAGGGTTTGCTTAATCTGCAGCGGGGTATATTCATAGACTGGCATATCGTGCTGGGCGGCAACGAGGATAACTACGCCGCGTGCCTCGGCGACGCTGATAGCAGTAGTAATGTTGCGGGCAAAGAAGAGCTTTTCAATTGACATGACATCGGGATGATGTGTGTCAATAATTTCGTTTAGTGAGTCATAGATATCGAGCAGGCGCGTTTTAAGTGGAGTGTGAGCGGGAGTAGCCACAACACCGACATCCAGAACGACAGGCTTCTTGCGTGGCTGAAAGTCAATCACGCCAAAGCCGAGAATACCCGTTCCGGGATCGATGCCAATTACGCGCATGCTACCTCTGTTTGACGTGCTGTTCGCCCGCTAGCTTGCGGTAAAAGCGGCCGATTTCTGCTCGATATTGCCATATCAAAATGATAACACTTATTCCGCTGACGACGCCGAGAATAATTAGTAGCCCCGTGGTGCTAGTCGTGCCACTCCCACTGTCGTTAGTCGATTTAGTGGTGACGGGAAACTTGGCACCATTTGTGCTATTCGATTTACTACTGCCGGACGACGATATTTTCTTGCGGCAGCGATTTGTCTCGGGACTACGTTCGTAGCCCTCTTTACAGGCCTTTAGATTAGTTGAGGCGGCGGATTTCTTTTTAACACACCTATTAGTAGTGGGATTTCGCTCGTAGCCGTCCTTGCAAGGTGTTAAAGTCTTTTGGCCGGACGACGAAAAGCTACTGCTAGTGCCTGAGGAAGTCTTTATCTTGATGCACCGATTAGTGTCAGGATTCCTTTCATAGCCACTAGCACAGGGTGTTAGGCTTGACGAGCTGTTAGACCTTCTATCGGTGGTGATTTTGCGGCAGCGGTTAGTCTCAGGACTCCTTTCATAGCCTTCACGGCAGGGCTGCATGGCAGAGGAATTAGAGTCACTAGATGAGCTATCGTCAGAATCGTCGGTGGGAATTGCGCGGCAACGCCCCGTCGGCTCGTAGTAATATTTCCCCTTAGGGCAGGCCTTATTTTTATTGGTGGAATTATCCTCATCGTCCTTGTTATCATCTTTATCACTATTCTTAACGCAACGATTGGTTTCGGGATTTCTAGTTTGGCCAGTGGGGCAAGGCTCGCCAGCTATGACGTTTGCTCCATCTGGCGTTGGCTCGTAGGTAATCTGCCATTCACTCTTATCGTCTAGTGCTAGAGCAGTGTTCTTCTTTGGCGTAGCATAGCGTCTATAGTCCACAACGGTTTGGCGATTGGAATCAACGAGATAGATAATGCCCCGTGTCAGGTTGAGGCTATCTAGGCCAAGCATTGTCGGATCGGCGCTTGTAATTTCGCCCTTAGCAAGTATAGCTTCGCCGTCAGCGAAGGCGACCATATTGTCATTTTCGTCCTTGCTATTGGACAAGTAACAGTGGCTGAGGTTGATATCTTCGTCGCCTATATTCTTGACCTCGATAAACTGTTTATTGTCGGTATTGGTATAAATCTCGTTTAGCCGCAAGTTCTTACACTGATGATCATTGATATCGTCTTCACCGAGAATGCCGTCGGGTGTTTCCTGAATGCTCTTATCGCTACAGAGGATACGCTTGCCGGGTGACTTTTTGCCATAATAGAACTTATCGGAAATAGCAGGCTTATTCTCGCTAATCTGACAGCGCTCGTAGGCATAGCCGTCCATCTGGTTAAGGGCATCTTCGACTTCGGAGAAATATTCATCACCGTACATTACATCAAGGTATTCCTTGACGGCCCAGCCTTCCCAGCCATCTTCGAGAGAGAGCTTTTTATAACCGTGTGGGCGGTAATTGTGGATACCGTAGACCGGTGGCAATTCGAGGTCAAAAGGTAAGTTAACAACAAAATCCTTATAGCCGATGGTGCGCCTATCGGTATTATTGTAAATTTCGAGATAAGCACCGTCGTAGTCGTCGCCACTGCCCGGATAGAACTCGCTAATTACCCAGCGTTCGTCAGTGACTGGCTCGACATTCGTGGTGTCAATTTTGGCGCTAGCGGTCGGAGATAAGAAAACCGCACTAGTTAAAATGAATAAGAAAGCAAGCAAATGGCGCGTGTGGTGGATCTTGGTCATGCTTATTTAATGTTAGCATGCTTTCAGCTAATTTTCCGTTGTGGAATAATCATAGCCCGAGATTTCCACCGTGCGACCGACGTCGGGCATGTAATTGATGCGAATAATGATATGATTTTTAGGCAGAACGTCCTGAATGCTCTCGCCCCATTCAATGACAGTGATGGCGCGTGGGTCGCTAATTGATTCGGCGAGCTCCATCGCGACTACGCCAGGATTTGACAAACGATAAAAGTCGTAGTGGTTGAGGCTGAGTTCGTCCCGTGCGGGGTAGCGGCAACTAATCGTGAACGACGGGGAAGTGATGGGGCTAGTGATGCCAAGTCCAAGAGCTAGACCGCGTGTAAACGTGGTTTTGCCGGCGCCGACGTCGCCGATGAGCTCGATAACTTCGCCGCCCTTTAGGGTGGCGCCAATCTCTCGTCCGAGCGTCTCCATCTCTTCTGCCGTTTTGACTAACATACCTTAATTATACTCTATCTATTCGGCTGGTAATTTCTGGTCGGGACAAGTTTTCAGTACGCCCACCATTGCGTTCCTTTCGCTAGCAGTTACCCATAAATGGTATTTGATCTTAACGGCAATTTGGCGGGCGATGTATTCGCAGTGAAAGGCGGTATTTTCGGGTAGCCACTCGCTGGCGTCGCCGTCGGACTTATCCTGGTTAGTCTGGCTGCTAACGGCGATAAGTTCGAGGTCGTCGTTAGCTAGCTGATTGCGCTCTTTTTCACTAAGGTGCTGGGCCCCAGTGCGCCAAGCGTTGCTGAGGGCGACGACGTGGTCAATCTGCACCTTGTGAGTGACGGCAGATTTGTTGCGGAGCTCGATGACTTCACCACTATACGGATCATCTAATTCACCACTCGTAACCGTACAGCCGTTGCTGGCATGGGTAATTTTCTTGATATCACGATTAAGAATCTTTTGGCGCACATTGCAACCTGTTACCCATTTGCCCCACGAAGAAAGAAATTCACCGCGGTCATAGTCTTCACCCGACTCCTGCGCCTTGACTTCTAAATTATTTAAGGCGTTGACAGCAAGATCCTTACTGCTACTGTTCACCGTAATAGTGACAGGCTGGCTATACTGCTGATATATACAATAAACACCAATAGCCAAGCAAATAATGAGCGCTAGCCAAGCGATAATTTTCAGAATGCTATTAATTTTTCTTTTCTTCACCTAGATTGTATTATACTAGAATTATGAAGAAGTTGGCGTCTGTCCTAATGACTATTCTAGCTTTGGCTAGCGGTTTAGCCATGCCGGCGGTGGCAATGCCAACTGAGGATACGCTTAAGGCTGCTTGCAGCTCGGCACAGTCACAACTCAACCGTGTCGAGAAGTCGGATGCAGCTCTCCGGATTAACCGCGGGAGAATCTACAACGAGACGCTGGAGCTCTTTTATGCGATGAATGCCCGTCTTGCGTCAAATCAAATTGCGGCGGCGGAGCTAGCATCCATTACGGCGGATTTTGATAGTGAACTAACGCACTTTCGGGAAGACTACAACGATTACGACGATGATATGACGGATTTGATTGAGATGAAGTGTGACAAAAAGCCAACGGAATTTTATCAAAAGCTCGAGGATGTGCGTGACCAGCGGCTAGGGTTAGATAACCGAATTGAGCGACTGAGCGAACTGATGAGTGAGTATCAGTCAAGCTTTAAGGAGCTAAAACTCGATGAAAAGTAAACTAGCAAAGGCCAAAGAGTTCTGGCAGTCACACCAATTCGCATTATTCGTTATCGCCTGTATTGCTTTTGCGATATTAATGACGAGTGCTAGCCTGTGGCTCTATCGCCAGAGTGGGGCAATGAAACTAGACATGAGCCGTCCCGGATACGAGAAGGTACGTAAAAAGGTCGAGAAGAGCCAAGACGACGAATCGTATCCTAGCAGTGGCAAAATTGACAAAAAGGCGGAGGATGATTTCAACAAGAGGCTCAAGAAATATCAGGATGACCTAGGCAAGATGGGAACATTTGACAATTCGTCAATTAGCGATGAGACGCTATACCTCAAGAATCCAGGTGAAGTGACGGTTGATTCCGGCGAAACGCAGTAGGTACGTTAGCACTCTTGCATAGTGAGTGCTAACGTGCTATGCTTTAATCATGATGACGGATCGTCAAGCAAAGATATTAGCGGCGGTAATTGAACAGTACGCCGAGATGGCTGCTCCGGTGGGCAGCGTGCTACTAGCTAAATTATTTGATGTGTCCCCAGCGACAATGCGATCCGAAATGAAAAAGCTGGAAGAGATGGGCTATTTGACTCAGCCGCACACTTCGGCGGGGCGCGTGCCGACGGACAAGGGCTATCGCCTGTATGTTAATAGTTTAGTTGAGACGGGCGCCATTAAAAAAGCGAACGAGCGCACCGAAAAGCAGCGTCATGCTGACAAGGCGATTAAGGCGCACGCTATCAGTGGTGGACGGGCGGATCTGGCGATTCGAGCAGCGGTGGATAGTCTAGTTGAGCTCACACATGATATGGGTCTTGCGACCATTGGTGAACAGTTATATATCAGCGGGATGAGTAACCTCTTTGAGCAGCCGGAATTCCTCGACCCCGATCATGTGCGGGCGGTGGCGCATCTACTTGATAATCTAGAGCCATGGCTTAAACAAATGACGCCTGATCAGCCGGTGAATATCTTTATTGGTAGCGAAAACCCGATTGGCGCTGGTAGTGAATCGTCGTTGATTATCTGTAAGTTCCGCTCGCCACTGGCAGAGAATAGTTATATTGGCGTGCTCGGCAGTACGAGGCAGGACTACGCCCGTGTAATCCGTCTAGTGAGCCAGACGGGGCATATGCTAGAGCAGTTACTAGGTAGCAGTAATAATTTACTAGGAGAGTACAATGGATAGGAATTTGGATGATATCGCGGGCAAGAAAACTGCTAAAGGCACAGACGGTGATAATATTGCGAACAATGCGGACGCCGATTTGTATAATACGATTAACCAGCTAAATGCCGATAAAACGAACTTGATTAACGACTTACAGCGCACGCGAGCGGATTTCGAAAACTACCGCAAGCATACGGACGAGGATATCGAGCGGGCTAGCCAGCGGGCGACGGAGAAGGTGATTAAAAAGCTACTGCCGGTAATTGACATCCTAGATAGTGCTACGGCGACTGCGCCGGATGAATTAAAGGATAACGATTGGGCTAAAGGCGTCTTGCAGGCGCACAAAAATGTGGTCAAACTGATGAACGAACTAAAAATTGCCCCAATTGAGACTAAGCCGGGTGATAAGTTCGACCATAATATCCACCAAGCGGTGGCGATGGAAGATGGTGATGGTGAGGCAGAAGTTGTCGCCGACGTTCTACGCCAAGGTTACACCTACCACGGCCGCGTTCTCCGCCCCACGATGGTCAAGGTGACAAGAAAATAGGTGCAAGATTGTATTCTTTCTCTCGCAAAACGTCTTCTGTACTACGTAGAGCGAACTCCATAGATGCCTCCCATTCGAAATGAACTAGGCTTAACGCCTCACT
>Ga0256406_1003458_pt1 | contig 19614 bp, 12 predicted proteins | sample RumenRJG_03DNA_FD_185986 | JGI IMG/M metagenome (GOLD analysis project Ga0256406, IMG submission 185986) | Bovine rumen microbial communities from Lethbridge, Alberta, Canada - RJG_03 | ecosystem: Host-associated > Mammals > Digestive system > Stomach > Rumen | place: Canada: Alberta | collected...
GCCGTTGCGACGCTTTGCGAACGTTATGGGGCGGACGCTTCAAAAGTATTGCCCTCATTAGGAAGCGATCACCGGATTGGCCGTTCTTTGTTACGCATGAGTCCGGGCTATGGTGCGGATAACACCAATCGCGCTTTAATGGCGCTCCAAAATGAATTTGAACCGGCATCTGCCATATGCAAAACCAATCAAAGCCGTATTGATACTTTCTTAGTACGTATTCATGATTCTTTAGGTAGCCTTCAAGGCAAGACCGTCGCGATTGCCGGTTGGCCTGCCATGGATGGAGATCCCAAAGCTGCCGTTTCATGGAATTATGCAAAACGACTGCTCCAAGAAGGCGCCAAGGTGATTGTTTACGAACCGAAAGAAACACGCGTTGAAGATACTTCTTTATCCGTTACCTGGGCAGAGACTTTCCGTGATGCCTTAGCCTCGGCGGATGCTTTACTTATTCTTGCCCCAGAAGATTGTTTTAAGCAACTGCCAGAAGAACGCCTTTTGTTGGCGATGCCTGGCCGTTGGATTTTTGATGGTTGTGACCTTTATGACGCCCGCTACTTCCATGAATTCCATTACGTTGCCGCAGGGCATTGAGAGGTATCATTATTTACCTTCTTTTAAAATATGTTACCCGATGATATAGAAGTTTTTCGGGAAAGCGCATAAGATTAAAACATGGCATCTACTAAAAAGCCGCCTTTCCGGCACAACCCTCGAGCGGAATCCGATTTTTTGTTACGCACGTACGAATGGTTGGCGAACGAATTCAAGGGAGAGCGTTTTCGCAAAGTCTGCGACTTAAAAGTTTCTTATGCCTTAAGTGAAGAACCGATTCCCTTTCAAGAAATAGGACGCCGTCATTTCGAGCCTTTAGCGATCGGTGAAAAATGGGCAACGCACGTTTTCCAGTGCGCTTGGTTTCGAATTGAAGGGAATGCTGCAGGCATCAAAGATCCCTATTTAGGCATAAACTTTCGGGGAGAAGGCCTTTTAATTGATGAACACGGGCATGCCTTAAAAGGGTTTTCGAATGGTGACAACGCTTGGCAATTGGGCAACATTACTTTTGAAAAGTGTTTTGCACCGATTGCCCCTTTGCTAAAGCCGGATGGATCTTTTGTTTTATATATGGATGTCGCTGCCAATCATTTGCAGGGCGGTTTCTTTGATCCAACTTATTTAGAATATTGCGGTTTGTTTACTCACGATGAAAAAACGGAAGAGATCTATCAAGACTTTCAAATTCCTTATTGGTATTGTCGTTATAAAATAGAACATCACGAAGCCCTCCCTCACCAAAAGGAATTTTTGAGAGGAATGGCCATGGTCAAGTCTTATTACCAGTATCACGACCCCAAGGCCTATGAAAAATCAAAGCCCGTCTTAAACGATTTAATACGCTTATCTGGTCAAGACAACTTTCATTATATTGCCGAAGGTCACTCTCATTTGGATTTGCTATGGCTTTGGCCATTTCGTGAAACCAAACGCAAAATCTTGAGGACGTTTTCTAATGCTGTCTTTTTGTGCCAACGCTATCCCGATTATCGCTACGTCGCCTCGTCTCCTTTGCAATTTGCTTTGTTGGAAGAGTTGGATCCTAAACTGTTTCAGCAAGTTGCTCGCCTAATACAAACCGGCCAAATCGAATACGAGGGACAAACTTGGGTGGAAAACGACATCAATCTTCCCTCCGAAGAATCTTGGACCCATCAAGCGTTATATGGGCAAAAATATTGGAAAGAAAAATTTGGTAGCTACGCCAAGATTCAATGGCTTCCTGATACTTTTGGCTATGCGGCATCCTTGCCACAAGTCATTGCTGCGTCTGGCTCGCCTTACTTTTTAACGCAAAAGCTTTCTTGGAATGAACACACCATTTTCCCATACCATACATTTCGTTGGATCGGCATTGACGGAACATCGGTGTTGGTTCATATGCCACCATCCAACGAATACAACTCTTCTGCAGGGCCCGATAGTTTGCTGAGAGGAGAAGCCAATGCTAAACACGAAGGCAACGAAAATCAAGGTTTGCTTTTGTTTGGCATTGGCGACGGCGGCTGCGGCCCTTCCATCGACCATGTGGAACGCGTAAGACGGGAAACAAACGTTCCGTATCTTCCGAAGGTGAAAATGGGGCGATCAGATGTGTTTTTTGAAAGCATATCGGCGAAACCGTTCCCCACTTTTCAAGGCGAACTTTATTTAGAAAAGCATCAAGGCACTTTGACTTCTCAAAGCAACACCAAGCAAAATAATCGTCTTTTTGAAGAAAGGGCAAAGGCATTGGAATTTTATTATGCCAGCCAAGGAAAGAGTGGCGATGCGTTAAAACCGTTATGGAAAGAAGCGATGCTTTATCAATTTCACGACTGTTTGCCTGGCTCTTCCATTGAACGAGTCTATCAAGAAACGGACATCGCTTATACAAGATTATTCGAGGAGCTTGAAGACCTGGCTTCCCAAGAAAACCTTTCGTTTATTCCGCATCCTTCTAAACCGTTAATTAATCATTTTGCCTATCCCGTTTCCTTGACGGCGAAACAAAAAGATTGCTATCTTCTCTATGAAGCAGAAGCGCAGCAACTCGCCTTTCCAAAACGCTATTTTTTGAGCGGAGAAGGTGACGCTCGCCATTATGAAAACCGCTTTTTTGAAGTGTCGTTTGATAATCACGGCTTCATTTCCGCACTGCAAGAGAAAAAGACGGGCCGAGTAGTTCTAAAAAACAGCAATGTGTTGCGCGTTTTTATCGATAAAGGAGATGCATGGGACTTTCCTGATGACTATCGTGCGCAGCCCGAAATGGATATGCATCTACTTTCGCAGAGCGCCAAAAATTATGGCATTATTCACGAAATCGTTTCTGAGTACTCATTTCGTAATTCTCGTTTGATTCAGACCATTTTGTTGCGCGACGATTGTCCTTATTTGGATGTTACTCATGAAGTGTATTGGAAAGATACTGGATATATGTTGCGGGCAGAATTTATTCCCTGTGAATACGCTCACTTCGTGACCAGCGATATTCAATTTGGCATGCTGCGGCGTTCCACTCAGAGAGAAAACGAGCATATTGCCGCTATGAAGGAAATTGCTTGTCAAAAATGGTTCGACATGTCCAAAAACGGGGCGGGTATTGCTATTTTTAATCACACAAAGAATGGGTTCTTTGCCAAAGACGGCATACTATCTTTGGCGCTGTTACGCAGCACAGACTATCCCTGCCCCCACTCTGACCAAAAGAAAACGGTCTATCATTATGCTATTTATCCACACGCCGGCGATTTAAATGCGGTAGAAGTAGATAATCTTGCCATGGCTTATAATGGTCAGTTTCTTTTTGGAAACGCGGACGAAGAACTACCATTCATTGATAATCCTGCAATTGAAATTTCTGCTTTTGCTCCTGCCTACAACAACGATGGACAAATTCTTAGACTATATGAGAAAACGGGCTTATCACAAACAGTCAACTTAAGCCTGCCAGCGTGCTATGCTTTAAAAGAGGAAACGAATTTGTTGGAAGACAAGATTGGTGATGTGCCAAAAGGATGCCTTTCTTTCCACCCTTATCAGATTCGAACCTTCCGCATGGAAAGGAAGAAATAACATGAGAGATATTGGCTCAAGCAGTTCGCTCTCGCAGCAGCAGATCAAACGTTCGAATCTGACTTCCATAGTGAATTATGTGATGACGCACGATCGCGCAACGAAACGTGACATTTGTGATGAAACCAATCTTAGCTGGGGCTTGGTTTCCAAAGTAGTTAACCAATATCTTCATATGGGTCTTTTTGAAGAAAAGGGACTCGCTTCGCGTGAAGGAAAAGGTAGAACCGGTGCTATTATTGGCATTCCCGATTCCGCTTCCTGGTCGCTAGGGGTGAGCATTCGCCCCAACGTGATTCGTACAAAAGTTATCACTTTACAAGGGAAGTTAGTGGAAGAAACCGTGCACGCTGTCACAGAAAAAACGCAAGCAGGGCTTTTGCTTTCACTTTTTAACGCTTTGGACAAAGCCTTTCAAAAAGCAGATGAAGTCGGCAAAACATTCATTGGCATTGGGCTGTCTTCTCAAGGAATTATCGATCCCGACCAAGGCATGGTGGAGTCTTTCCCCGGATTGGGTGGCAAAGCGTGGAAAAGTACTTCCTTAACACAGTTGATTGAAAATCGTTATGGTGTACCTGCGGCGATTGAATCTGAAGCCGTTAACGTGTTGTTTGCGCTGTACAAAGAAAACAAAGTCATGGACGCTGCTCTACTCGATTTATCGACTACAGTCACTTTGGCTTATATTAAGTCGGGCTTGCTTTTTTCTTCCGCGGACCAGTTGGCTTTTGGCCATGTTTTTGTTCCTACCCCCGAGGGGATTAAAAGTTTAGATGAGGAAGCGTCAGGGCTGGCTTTAGAAGAAGTGAATGCAAAGCATGGAAGTTATGCGGAATGGGGTAAACGGGCCGGCCAAGCCTTGGCCTATTCTGTCTATAATGCCAATGAACTGATTCATCGCCCCGTTGTCTATTTTTCAGGAGACTTGTTGATTTATCAGAATGATTTTTTCCCTGCCTTTTTGGCCGCCTATTCTTCTTGGACCCAAGGCGAAGAAAAAAACGTCGAATTCCATCTTACTTCTCAATATGATGGTGCGTTTGGTGCGGCTTTAGTTGGTGCAGAGCGTGGTTTGGTTGAATCAGGCATGAAAATCATTGAGCCAAAAAAGAAAGCAAAAGCGAAAAGAAAGCACCGGGAAGCACAAAAATGAAAACGGTCTTTTCCATTTATTGGAAACGTTCGTTTTGGAAATACCTTTTGGTGGCCTTTTTGCCACTTGGAATTTGGGCCTATGCTTTTCAACTCAAAGACAGGCCTAAGGAAAACGAAACATTGCAAGTTTTCTTTTCTTCACGCCAGCTTTTTGAGGACGGACCTTTTCGGGAAACTCGCAAAGATTATTCTTCCGCGGGCATTCTGTCCTTAAAAACGGTTTCTGTTTCCCCCACAAATCAAAACTATATTGGCATGTTTGAATCTGAAGGCTTGTATTACAGTGATATTTTGTTTGTTCCCGCAACCCAGTTGACCATGTATCAAGATGGAAATTGGTTCTTGCCATTAGACAGTACCGTATTAAAAGACGCTTCTTTGGACTGGATTTTTCAGTCTAATCGGCAAGACGAAAAAGTTGCGCTTAAAGTTTATGATCCAAACGATGCTAACTATAACGCTCACTTCGATCTTTCGTATGTAAATTTGAATGACAACCGCGAAGCCTTATACCTGTGTTTAAACGCAAGAATGCCGAATATTTATCCTTGGAACAACAACTCGCGCGAAGGGGATAATCAGGCGCTGGATTTATTTCGGCGAATTGTCTTTTATCAAAGTAAGCAATAGTGGTATGTCAAAAGGTAAGAAAGCGAAAAAAGATTCAGGAACGATTTTCCCAAAAAATCGCTGGGAAGTATTTTGGGATGTTTCGGTACATCGAATCGTCGATTTGCTGAAAATTTCTATCCTAACCGGTTTATTTTTCCTTCCGCTCTTTGCGTGGAACGGATACAACACATTTGCCATCGCTTATGCTGATTATCAACAAGAAAAGGCTGCCTCCACCCTGGCTCAGATTCGTTTTTATCAAGCTGTGATAAACGTGCCGTGCGTTATGTTTGCTGCTTTGGGGGTAGCAGGAGGATGGAACGCCATTCAAAAAATCGCTCATGCTGAATTGGCGTTTGTGTCGCATGATTTTTGGGATGGATTCAAAAACAACTGGTGGGTAGCACTATTGCTCGGTTTATTGATGGGGCTATCGGGCGGGATTTTCTTGCTTGGATTTACAGTCTTTCAATCTACCCAACTAATCTGGACAATTTTGGGAAGAGGTCTTTGTGCCGTTCAATTTCTTTTCTTCGGCATCTTGTCTATCTATGGGCTGGCGGTGCAAGAGCAATATGAGTTGCGGGTAGGACAATTCTTCGTGGTTGTGTTGAAACTATTCTTTTTGGAATTCCCCGTCAATCTAGCATTTTTTATTATTTTATCAATCGGCTTGGGCTTCTTTTATGTCTTTGCCAACCCTTTGATTCATTTTCTAGGCTATGCATTAACGTCGTTGATATTACTTTCTTTGGCGATGTTGGTGGGAGTTTTGTGGACTTCTTATTCGTTTGATCACCAAATTAATCGAGCCTTTTTCCCACAAGAAGTGGATAAAGGTGTTTGGCGGGTCCCGCCGAAAAAAGAATAGTTATCAATCCACGCGGGTTCCGTTGGGGCGAAACGCAAAGAGATTTTTTGCATTAAATGTCACGTGCATGGTCTCGCCGACTTCATGTGGCGTAGGACTTAATAAGGTTCCGCGGAAAGTGCCATCTTCCGAAGCGAAAGAAAGATGAGGGCCATCTTCTTCCCATAAGACATTTTGGATTCGAATGGGGATTCCTTCTTCTGAAAAATAGGCGTCCTCATAAGACAGCCCGAACGTATAGGAACCATCAGGAAGCGACAATTGAATTTTCGTGTTGGCAACCAGTAACGTTCGATTTTTAACCACGCCTGAAAATGTCAAAGACTTACCGGCCCTCAAAAAAGAAAAAATTTGCAAGGTTGCTGGTTTGTCGTAAAGTTCCTGCGGCGTTCCAACACCAATGACTTTTCCTTGTTGAAGCAAACACATCTGATCTGCTAATGTCAACGCTTCCTCTAATCGATGTGTGGAATATAGGAATGTTGCATTATGGCGTGACTTCATTTCTAAAAATAAGCGTAAAAATGTGCCACGGTTTTTTGGGTCAACATTGGAAAGGGGCTCATCGAAGAGATTGACGTCCGCTTCTCTTGCTAACGCTCTGGCTATTGCTACCCGTTGCTGTTCTCCTCCTGAAAGCTGACGCGGTTTCCTTGTTAGGATGGCGGTAATTCCGGCTTGCTTGGCAACGCGTCTAATACACGCAATGATTTCTTCCGTCGTAAGACCGCGATCTTTTAGCCCCATAGCAATATTTTGATAGACAGTTGCATAAGGAAATAAGACGTAATTTTGTGGCACGTATGCCATCGATTTTTCTTCTTGCGAAATTTTTGTGGCATCGACGCCGTTCCAGAAAAAATCTCCATCATCAAAGCTTTCGATACCCGCCAAGATACGAAGAAGTGTAGTTTTTCCAGAACCAGATCCCCCCATCAGCACAAAGAACGATCCGCTTGGAATGTGAAGGGAAACGTTTTGAAGGGCCATCACTTCAGAGGCGGGTTTCCGCCGATTTTTTGCGATATAGAAAGTTTTCGAGAGATTGTGAATTTCGATATTAGCCATGTGTTAATATAATAACATTGTGCTTTATCTTTTTGACCAAGAGCAACAGAATCGTCTACGCCGAAAGAAATTACAGCTAGTTTGGATTTTTGTCGTAGTCACCGTTGTTTATTTATCGGTCGCCTTTTTGTTCTTTTTTGCCCATTCACGTGATAACAGCGTCTTATATTTGACTTTAGAAGGAGTGATAGGCGCAATTTATGCTTGCTACGCGGTCTTTCATTGGGATTATCTATATCGTAATAATCGACGTTTGTTGCGGTTAAATCGGTTGGCGTTAGCGGCCGACAAACGCGAAGGCGTGTTTCTTTACCAAGAGGAATTGCCGAGACGCCCTAGAAATGGCGTATATTGCTGGGGCTATCGGTTTGTAGACGAAGCGGGTGTAGCGCACGATTTTTATGCCGCGAAATGTCTACCATTGGTGCAAAGTCATTCGTGCCACCTTATTTTTTTCAACGATATTTTATTTGGATGGAACGACGAAACTTCATGTAAAGCGCCATAAATTGCGCATTTTTCGCACTTTTTAACTTGTTAAATTCTTTTTCTATCAATGGGTTTCATTTTTTGTTGGAAGCGTTTACAATAGCAATGGAGATAAATAAAAATGAAAGCCATAAAACCTATTTGCCTTTTTTGCCTTATAGGGAGTGCCCTCACTTTATGCGGATGCAACAACCCCAGCACAGTGATTGATACTTCAAAAACACAAATTTATTTGCACCGCTTTGCCGGCGGATTTGGCGAAGCATACCTCAATCGCATGATTGAAGAATGGAATGCAAAAAACGACAAATATCAAATCGTAGCCACTGCGGCCAACTTAGATTCTGATGCGGACGATTTAACGGCGTTGCAAACCGGGACGAATATCGATATTTTTTGGTCTTCTTTTTGCCGATATGAAACGGGCTGGTATCACGAACCCAACTACTTTGAAGATCTAAGCGAGATTTTAGATTCAAAACCAGACGGAGAAAACGGTTTGACGGTGCGGGAAAAGATTATTGATAAAAACGCTTGGCTAGGGGATGCTACTGCGCGGCATGGTGAAGGCTGCTATATGCTACCGAACACGTCTACCATCATGGGTTTCCTTTTCGACTATGATGCCTTTATGGAAAATGGATGGCTAGAATACGCACCCGTTTCTGAAAAAGCAAAAGTAGAAGCGGATGGCATCATCTGCCATGAAGAAGATGGAAAACTGATTTTTGATTCCTCTACGCGAGAGAATTGTTTTTATCAAAAAGGTGACATCATCACCATTGCCTCCCACGATGGAATCTATGGCACTTATGATGATGGGCAACCCGTTACCATGGATGACTTCCGCTCCATGTTAACCTTGATTGATGCCTCTGGTTATACTCCCATTGGCTATTCTGGCAAAGACGAGGGTTACATCGGCGTTATGGGAGAGATGTATTTTGCCCAAACCATTGGGCTAGATACTCTCCATAGTTATTTGACATTCAACAGCAACGGGCAAAACATGACTTTCGTGGATGCTTCGGGAACAGAAACACAAGCTCCATTGACCATTCAAAACGGCTATCAAGCTTTCTCATTGAAAGGCTATAACGAAACCGTGGACTATGCCGAAAATATCTTTTTTGGTAACTATACTTCAGATTATTGCCGGACAGGTTCAACTACTGTCGATGATTTGCAACAGAAATTTGTAATGAACGATGCCATTACGGACAAGAAAACTAAATTTGCTATGCTGGTAGAAGGAAATTGGTTTGAATCTGAGGCAAGAAGCGCAATCGAAAACGTCGCACGCCATAACCCCGCACATGGCTATGGTAAGCAACGCTATCGTTTGATGCTGACGCCTACTGACGAACACACCACAAGCGAAAAATCTGTTGTTAGTGCTATTGAAACGGGCGGGTTGCTGGTAAAAAAGCAAAGTGATCCGGACAAAAAAGCAGCTATCTTTGACTTCATTAAATCGACATTGACCAATGACAACTTAGCGAAGACTTGTGTGGAATCGGGTTTGATTCGTCCTTATTCTTTTACCTTGACATCCGATCAGTTAGCAGCGCAGACCCCGTTCCAGCGTTATTGCTATACGTTAGTGCAAGACCACGAGCATGTCGAAACCATTACCCCACGTTTGGAACGATTAAGCGCTCCAATCACCTTTGCTTCTAGTTCTTTAAATCTTTCGAATGTCATGTTATTTGGCCGCAACCGCAATAGTCTCTTGTCCGCGATGCGTGTAGAAAGCGCCGAGGAGTTGAAAGCCAATACCAAATCGATGTATACCGCAGAACAATGGGCAAACGGCATTGCTGAATGCCAAAGACAGGGTTTCTATCAAAACTAGTCGGGAGAGCATATGCAAGGTGCAATTCGCACGAAGAAAACACGGAGTGGCAAGAGGATTTCTCGTAAGGCTTCCTCCAATCTTTTTGTGCTTTCGGTTGTTTGGTATCCGCTAGTCCTATTCTTAATTTTCTGGGTCGGTGTGAACTTTAACTCCATTCTTCTTGCTTTCCAGTCTGTAAATGTGGATGGCAGCCGGCAGTTTGTTGGTTTTGACAATTTTGTCGCATTTTGTAAGAACGCGTTTTCTATGCAAGGTAGCGGCACGCAGTTGATGTATTCGTTTCGTAACTCTTTAATCAAATACGCCGTTTCTGTTGTGGTTTGCATGCCGCTTTATTTGATTTTTTCTTATCAAATTTATAAAAAGTGCTTTTTACACGAAACCATTCGCGCCATTTCGATGGTTCCCTCCATTATTTCTGGTTATGTCATTTCTTTGCTTTTTGTGAATTTTATTCAAGTGGGCGGGCCGCTGTATTACGTCATGAGCAAAACAGGTCATGAATGGTTTTCTTTGCTTTACCCAACCATCAACGGAAAATCCCCGTGGATTGCCCTAGCTACCAGCATTATCTATACGATTTGGCTTTCTTTCTCAACCAACCTATTGGTGTATCCAAACGCAATGAATTCCATTTCGCCCGACATCCGTGATGCGGCCAAAATTGACGGAGTGAATAACGGCTTTACTGATCTCCGCTACATTGTGCTTCCATTGATTTTCCCAACCATCGAAACGTTTTTGATCACTGGCTTATCGGGCATCTTTATGGATGTTGGACCATTAATCGAATTCTATTATCTTGGCGCGCCCGATTACGCATCCTATGTAGGCTATTATTACCAAGTTCAAGTGCTGACAGGCAACGTCTCTCAATATGGCCTTTTGGCTGCAGGCGGCTTGATTTTGACCGCCATCACTGCCCCGTTGGTCTTCTTGTTGAAGTGGTGCTGCGATAAATTTGGTCCATCTACCGATGCCGGAGGAGACAAATAATATGACACGTCTAGCTTTAGGTGTGGCCCTTAAACAAAAGCCACGGCATACGCACTATCATCGTAAAATCACGCCAGTTGTTGTACTTGACGAAATTGTAAAATGGCTCATTTGGGTTGTGATGATCGTATATTCTTTATCTTTGCTCATCCTTCCGATTTGGATGATACTTTCCTCATTCCGTGATATCTATAGCTACAATTTGAATCCGTTTGCGTGGCCAGAACAATGGGGATATTTTGATAATTATCGGGTCGCCTATGAGAATTTGAAAGTTCGATTGACCGATGGCACAACTTATAATTTCTTCCAACTCGCATTGTTTTCTTTGATATGGTCGGTCATGAATCCGCTGATTACCAATTTCTTTACTCTTTTGATGGCTTATGTGATTTGCAAATATAAGTTTCCTGGGCGGAAATTCTTATATAACTTTGGCATTGTGCTGATGATTATTCCAATCATTGGCTCTTTGCCTTCCGCCATGATGGTCAAGAAAGCGTTAGGCATCTACGACAACATGTTCTTGATGTTATTGACCTCGCCTGTTGGCTGCTTTTCTGGCTTTGGTTTCTTGCTATTCTATGGTGCTTTTAAATCTATGCCTTGGGATTATGCCGAGGCAGTATTCGTTGATGGTGGAGGTCACTGGCAAGCATTTCTTCGCTGCTATTTCCCCATGGTTCTCCCCATATTTATGGTTCAAATTGTCCTCGGATTCATTGGATCGTGGAATGACTATTCAACCTTTATGCTTTGGCTGCCATCCACTCCAAACCTGGCATACGGTCTCTATCTTTTCCAAGAAAATGCAACTGGTGTTGCCAACTCTAACGTAGTCGAAATCTTAGCGGGATTTAGCATTGTTATTATTCCTACCGTCATTCTTTACTTTGCTTCTCATCGATTGATTAACTCGAATTTTATGATCGGAGGTATTAAAGGATGAAAAAAATCGTGCGCCGATGTTTCCCTTTTGCTTTCGTTTTTGCTGCCATTTTAATGGGTTGCGTAACGAATGCCCCCTCTCACGATTCTTCGTCTTGCAGCGAAGCGTCATCTATTGCTTCAAACTATCAACTGACTGCGCCCGATTTTTTCGCGGTAAAAACAAACGAAACATCCTTCGATTTCACAAAAGGGGTTTATCTTCGCCATAATGGCAAAAAGATTCGCTATTCGATTGACACATCTGCCGTGGATTTTACGCAAGTTGGTCAATATGTGTCCGTGATTAAAACGGCAGACGAATCCTTTCATCAAACAGTTCCCGTTCGAGTGTATGCCAAGCCATCAATTCGTGGAAATCTAGAAAATCCGTCTTTTGAATACGCAAAACGTTACGACATCACGAAGAACTTCTCTTGCGTTGATTCGTTTGGTGAGCCCTTAACGATTCAAGCGGAATACGAAGCGGATTCTATGGGAAGAATTGCTTCTACCGGCGTTACTGTGCATTTAACCTCTGTTGATGCGGCGGGGAATGTTGCCTCTTTCTATGCCCATGATGTCCGCTTAACCAACATGGTTACACCAAAAATTGCTGACCTCACTTTGGATTTAGCTTCGCCAGAGAACGAAATTCCTGAAGCGAAAAACTATACGAATCCTCGCGTAGCGTGCGAAAACCACATCCTGAATGATCATGAATGGCTTCTTGGCAGCAAAATCAGTAAGAGGTACTTGAAATCGCTTGGAACGGGAAGTCATGAATTCGTTTTTTCGTGCCTAGAAGGATATTCTTCTTTTGTCGTCACTATTACAGATCAAAAAAAGCCCGCCATCATTTATGACCTCTCTTATGATGGTGCAGAAGTACTAGAAGGGACGCTATCATTATCTCCGTTCGCTTTACAATCTGAAGATTCCTACCAAAATCTAGAAATTACTTATACGCTAACACGGAACGGAGAAGCAACCGATGTTCGTGAAGCCTTGCCGACTGGCAAATATGTTTATTCGGCATTGATAAGGCGTGGCGGTGAAACAATAGAAACTAAGTCTATATCTTTCGCTGTTTTGGCCTTGTGTGATTACCATTCCTCTGTGTCTCATCTTTTTGCATCGGACTATTTTGATGACAGCGAGGTTACGTCTTCCTTCACAAACAACGGCATCGAGATTTCTGCGGAGGCAGGAAAGAACCTTTATTTTGATCGCATCTTGTTACGTTCGGCAATAGAACAAGGGAGAGACACGCTATGTTTCCGCTTCCAATCGCATACGGCTTCTGCGAGCGAGCTCCTTTGGTTCGGAAATGGCGCTTGGAGCCTTCCTGGCAATATGGCCGCGCTAGGTGGTTCAAAAGAGACTACTCTAGCGGGACAAGTTTTCTCTTTGTCTGTACCGTTAAGCTTGTTTTGCGACGATTATCCTCGGTTTAATTTGTTTTTCTCGCAGGCAACTTCATTAACATTAACAGAAATTAAGTTTGTTGCGTCCCCCATTCACGCTGTTGATTCCTTTTATCGCGCTTACTATTATCCAGAAAAAGGCGGTTCCTACACTTTGTTTCCAGTCGGAAACAGTGATCTTACTGGCTACGCGGTCTATGCATTGTCCCGAGCGCTATTCCAAGATGGCATTGCTGTAAACGCCAAGAACGCGACGATAACATTCACAAGTAACAGCGCTATCTCCCTTCGCCTTGTCTTGCCTGATGGTACAAGCCAATCATATACAGCAAGCCCGAGCGAAGGCGTATCGGTGACTGTCGATCTTTCGCTATTTTCAGCCACTGACGCCAGTATGACTTTAACGTTTGATGCAGTCTGGGCCGATGTCACAATGAGCGTTCCGCTTTACGCCTAAGGAGGAAAAACAAATGAGAAAACTATTTCGAATTCTGCAAGCAACCCTACTAGGCGGGTGCGGCGTCTTGGCATTATTTTCTTCCCCCACATCAGAGCCATTCCCCAAGTTCGCCGTTCATTTTGCAGGCAACAACGTAGTCTACACCTATGGATTGTTAGGAACTTTGTACGATGTTTCCTCTGCCCAATCGGTTACCGATCCCTACGGGAAAGAATTGGATATTTCGTCGGGCAAAGTTTTGCTTTCTATTGCGACTGGCTATTACTCCATTCAATACGCAAACAAAAGTGAACGGTTAAAAGTTTATGAAGAAAAACCCGACGATATTGCGATTTTGCAAGGCGAATATCCCGCTTCCGTGAATGTGGGGGAGGCCATCGTTCTTCCTACGATTCAAATTCGCTCGGGAATTGTCCGCACGGATCCAAACGCACCCAAAATCGGAAGTTATGATGACTATTATTTAGAAATATATGAAGACGGTGCTTTATTAACCACCATCGCAAAAGAAAATCTGGGGCAAGATTATTTTTTTGAAGAACCTGGCGCGTATGAATTTGATTATTGTTATACCGATGTATTTCGGGACTTAATGCGCGTTCCGTATTTATTGGAAGTCAAAGACAAACCAACAATCGTGGCATATTCTTTGCCCTCTTTTGTGGATATTCATAATACTGTTTCTTTAAGTGGTGTTTATGGCTATGACGGTGGTGTGCGCTATGCCGTAGAAAAGACTTATGTTGCCCCTTCTGGAGAAACGGGCACTTTGTCGGATGTCTTTGAACCAAAAGAATTAGGAACATACACCCTTCGTTTTACGTTTTCATTAAATGGTGAAACTGTGCGGCGTGAAATATCAATAACATCCACGAATGGCGGATCTGGGCTTTTGAAGGAGCGGATTGGTTTAGGAACGATAACAGCAGGAAATCGGCTTCCTTCGAACGTGCAAGGCGTGTCCCAAGAGGGTTTAAATGTAACTTTCCAAGACGCTTCTGCCTCGTTCTATTACGGAAAGACCATTGATTTGTCTGCATTAGATGGCAACGATTTGGCAGAGTTTTTGCCTAATCCCACAGCAAATCCTGGGACTATCAAGGAAATGACTTTCCGTTTGATTGACGCGTACGACTCAAGCAACGCGCTCTCGCTTCGCTTTCAAAAAAATGACATCTATGCGAACCAAACGATTGTTCGCGCTGGCTATAACGGAGTTGAATATGGCGAAACGTTGGATGCCAATGGAAATGCGCTAATTGGTGGGGATGGCAATTTAATTGATTGGGGTTTTTCGGTGTGTTGGGACGGCGCCATGGGACCGGCGGAAAACATCAACTCCACGTACATTCCTTTGAATTTTACTTATAACAGCGAAAGCAGTGAATTTTCGATGCGAACGCAAAAGAGCGATCTTGCGTCTAATCACCGAATCCGTATTTGCAATGCTAAAGACCGCTTAGGCTTTCCGGGTTTCCGAGGCAACGAGGTTTATCTTTCCGTCACCGTAAATAATGGAACGGGGGATGTTCTGTTTACTTCGTTAAATGGGGAAAGTCCATCGGAGGTTACGGAATCAACTTTTGCGGGAAACGAGTCGGTTTTATTAGGCAAAAAAGGATTTTCTTCCCTTCCAGTCGGAGTGGTAGGAGTGGCATATCCTTTGCCAAGCTTGCATGTGACGAATCCGTTTGGTTCGGACTATGACTTCATTTATGCTTTGTCAAAAGACGGCAAAGATATTTCTAATGAGATTGAAAACGGTCGTTTTATACCAAAAACAGCGGGTGAATATACCATTTCGTGCCAAATCACAAACCAATATGGCATTCAAGTTAGCAAAGAGGGCTCGTTCCAAGTAGACAATGCGCGAACCCCCATGGACATCGTGGTTTCTTTTCCCACCCAATCGGTGCGGCGAAAAGAAAATTTCATCATTCCCAGCATTCAAGTAACGGGCGGCAATGGCGTAACACATTATTTTGCGGTCTTGTTGTTGGACGGCGTTGAGCAACAGCCCATCGTGACAGGAGATGTGGTTCCTTTAAGCAACCTTGGGGTCTATGCGATTCGGGTTACTGCCGTTGATGAATTGGGCTTCACGGACTGCAAAGATTTTCCGATTTCTATCGATGATGACTTCCTTTATTTCCATTTGGATTCACTTCCGCGGTCCATTGATTTAGATGAAAGCTTTGTGATTCCCACACCTGTCGCCATTAATTTTGCGACGCAAAAGAAGCCGACGATATCCGCTTTTCTGAACGGAAAATCAGTTTCATTAGGGGAAGAAGTGACATTTCAAGACGTTGGAACAAAAACCTTAACTTATGTTATCAACCAGGGATCGACGGACGAGGAAACTCATGAATTCACATTTCGTGTGTTAGATCGCAACACCGAAATGAGCGATTTATCCACCTATTTCGCTTTGGGCGGAGGCATTGATAATGTGACTGCAACAAGCGATGGGGCGAGCTTTACCTATCACAAAGAGATAGAAGGGAACGCAACTATTGATTTGCCGTATTTACTTTCTAACAACGGACTATCTATCTCATTCGATTTGCTTGAAACAACCCCGAATTTAGAGTCAGTAGACTTTCTTTTAACTGGCAAAAACGGAAAAACACTGCAATTCGGAGTTCATCATCTTTATTATTCCAAAAAAGAAAGAGCCGAGTTATGGATTAATGACGCCTTTCAAGGAGTTTATCTTCAAGCGGAACAAGGCGCCTATGTTTCTGGCGACTATGCCAAAATCAACTATCGGCATTATTATTTGTCTTTTAACGGCCCTTTAAAGAAAATAGCAAACGCGAATCTTCAAACATTAGGAGAAACTTTATATTGGTCTGATGGGACCCCGTTTGCGGGATTTCCTGAAGGTGGATGCTATCTAACCATTCGTCTTGGCGGTATCAATGACGCTGGAACATTCTTGTTACGTGCCATCAGCAATCAATCTTTCACCAAAGCGGCATTAGAAGTAGGAGATCGTATTCCGCCGTCGCTTGGCTGGGAAAGCGTTTTGGCGAAGAACAATTATTTATCGCAAGGCGATATCGTTAGCGTTCCTGCGGTCGGCGCCTATGACATGTTCTGCCATACATCTTCTTTGACGTTGACGCTGACTGATCCCGATGGGACGAGAATCAAGGACAGCGCTTCGTCCGAGGCTTTCTCTTTTAAATTAGAAAAAACGGGGCAATATATTTTGTTATTTACTACAAAAGACAAGGCAAATCGACGCGGAAACTATCTTTTTACATTCGAAGCGCGTGACAGCGAAGCACCAACCCTTTCTGTGGCGGGCTCCTACGAAACGAGTTACGCCTTGCATTCTACCATAACGATTTTGTCAGCAACCGCAAATGACAACGCTTCTACTTCGTTATATCTTGGGGCTTCTTTGATTTTCCCGGACGGATATCGGAAGCCCGTTACGTTCGGCGAAGACATAACGCTTGATGACGCGGGAACATATGAACTTCGTTATGTGGCCATGGATCAAGACGGAAATCAAACCTGCAAGTCATTTACATGGGAGGTCCGATAGGAAAAAACGCTTATGAAAACACAACGAATTTTCTCTCTCGTTTGCACTACGCTTATGTTGTTTTCTTGCAACCCCAACCATCCTTCTTTGAGCGTCGCGGTTTCTTCCTCCCCAGAGGACCCAAATATTATTGTCGATCCCGGTACGGATACTGTTTATTCCTTATTTGCTGATGGCAAAAGCGATTATTCTATCGTCGTTCCCGCGCTTTCTTCGGATACGGAGCGTTCAGCCGCAACAGAATTGGCTGGTTATTTCTCATCGGTTGGCTCTGTTTCCGTTCCTGTCATCACAGACGACCAAGCGATATGGAATGCAAACTCTGCTTACATTTCGTTAGGTGATGTGAGTTTTGCCCGTGAAGCTGGGGTGGTTTATGATAAAACGATTTTGAATGGGGATGGTTTTGTTTTTCAAAGTAAAGGCCGCTCCCTCTTTATTTTAGCCAACAACGATAATGGCATTTTATATGGTTCCTATCAGTTCGCAGAAGACGTTCTTGGCGTCCGTTTTCTTACTTACGACACCACCTATCTTCCCAGGCTAAATGAGGTCAAGTTTAAGTCATACGACCGCACATTCATACCGGTGTTTACGCATCGTAACCATTTAACAACATCGAGCTATGGCTCAACTTCCTCCAATGTTGCTTATACTGCGCACATGCGCTATACCAGCCAATATTGTAAGATGCCGGCGAATAAAGGCACAGATTTGGGCTGGTGCCAAGACTATGTGGCCGCCGATCATAATTCGTTGGATTATGTTGATCCTAAAGCCAAAGATGAGCAAGGAAATTATCTTTATTTGCAAAGCGATGGTCGAATTAAACCTGAATATCGCCATATTTGGGCCCACAGCGACAATGCCGAAACAACCGCTTATTATCGAGACAACGCCATTGTTTATGATGATCCAACGAACGCCACTGTGTACGACATTTGTTGGACGGACGGCATACAAGAAGACGGAACGATCGATGATACAATAGAAATCTCCGCCATTAAAATTGCCGTTCAACGCATGAAATATGTGATTTCTCATACGACATCTACCTATTACATGTTTGGGCAACAAGATCGCGCTAACGCGGAGCCTTCGCCCGAAACGCAAGCGGCGGCTTTAAAATACACTATGACCGGTGTCATGATTCGTTTTATTAATGCATTGGATAACGCAATTCAGTCTTGGGCAAAAGAAATAAAGTTGGGACGAGACGTACATATTGTAATGTTTGCCTATCTATATTCCTTAAATCCACCGGTGACACAACAATCAGATGGCACCTATCTACCAATCGATTCAACCGTGAAGCCGAACGACGACCTGTATCTTCAAGTTTGCCCCATTCGCGCTGTTGCCAACTATGCACTAGATGATCCTAATCAAGACGATAGTGTAAAACAGCTCTTTGAAAAGTGGGGCAGTCTTTCCCGCCACATTTTTACTTGGACTTATCCTGCGATGTTCCGCCAGTATTTCTTCTATTTTAATACTGTCTCTACAACCGCACGCGATTTGCGCTATCTCAAAGAACACGGCGTCATTTACCCCATGTTGCAAGACCATTACACTGAACAGGTCGACTTACAACAATATATCCATAGCTATGTCACCAGCCATCTATATTGGAATTTATCGTTAAACGTTGATAGTTTAGTAACAGAATTTTGCCAACTCTATTTTGGGTCCGTGGCGGGTGCAATGGTCAAAGACATCATTGATGCGTTCGACAATCACGTTGCCACATTACTTTCTCAATATGGCAAAAGTGCGATTGGAGACGGTCATTATCAGGCGGCTTCTTATTGGCCAATTGCTTTCTTAAATCAACAAGTGGACCGTTTTGAAAAAGCGAAGAATGCGGTTGCGAATCTAGCACTTTCCGATGACGAAAAACAAATCTATCGAGATCGGCTGATTAAATTCGAACTGATTCCGCAATGGATGATTTTAGTGAACTACGATTCTTATTTTACCGATGCAGATTTCGAACGCGCTGTCTATGGGGAAGAATGGGTAAAAATCTTTACTTCTTATGGCGGTAGGTATTACGGGGAGGGCAAATCGATTTCCACTTTTGTTGCGAATGGATATCGGTTGGGAAACTAAAATGAAGAACAAACAGACTCGAAACCATTGGTTTGTTGGCATGTATTGCTGCCCTGAACCTGGCTTTGCTTCACATCCAAACCGCATCACGGATGCCATATATGATAATTTGGCAAACGTCGGCATTAATGCGATTTACGGCCATTATGAATTAAATAACCACCCAGATTTGGTATTTACCGAATTAGAGTTAGCTAAGAAACATGGAATTGCTTTTTATCCTGAAGAGCCGATTTTTGCCGAATTCACTGTTCCCCAAGGTGTTCAACTGCCCAAAGGAGTCGTGGCTTATTTGGATCGTGATTTGGCAGAACGGTCCGCTCTAAAGCAAGCGATGATTACAAGGCTTTCTTCTTATCTTGGCCGTTCAGACTGCCCTGGCGTCTTTTTCTCAGACGAAGCAGGAATGGCATCTTTTTTAGGAATTCACGAAGCCAAGGAAGCCATTCAAAAAATGTT
>Ga0256406_1003459_pt1 | contig 19612 bp, 12 predicted proteins | sample RumenRJG_03DNA_FD_185986 | JGI IMG/M metagenome (GOLD analysis project Ga0256406, IMG submission 185986) | Bovine rumen microbial communities from Lethbridge, Alberta, Canada - RJG_03 | ecosystem: Host-associated > Mammals > Digestive system > Stomach > Rumen | place: Canada: Alberta | collected...
TGCCAAAATACGGGCATATTTTGAAGCAAGACTTACTTTGCTCCCAAATACGCAAAAATAGCAACAGTTTATAACTGCTTATATGTTAAGTATTTACGTTTTCGAAGGCCTATCAAGAGCCCTTAAAACCGCTTAAAAAGGCCCGAAAAGCCCTATTTTGGTCTTGTAAAACATATGCTTTTAGCCGCTCGAAGTCCTATCTCGAGGCCCTCGAGGTACTTCGAAGAGGCCCTCGAGGTCCTATCTCGAGCGAAAAGTGCTCAAAAAAGGCTCTCAAAGCACTCTGATTTTCTCTATTTCGAGATTTTCATTTGTAAAGGATTCGGTTAGCGTTAGCATTATTTAACGCCCATTTTTCCGTATCAAAAATCAAAGTTTTCCATTGCACACTCTCTCCATTTTGAGTTCATCTGCCTCGGCAAAAATCGGTATCCATCAGTGAGACACTACCGCTCTGAAAGAGTATAAACGCTTGCGGAACTTGAATAAATCAGAATAGACTTATCTATTTCGGAATAGTCTGAATAACTCCTGCAACGCTACTCCCAGGAATGGCAAAGAAAAAACCAACGTTTTTTCTTTGCCATTCCGCTTGTTTGCACTATCTTTGCCATGTCACTAAATCCTAACGCTATGCAAAAGTATGCTGACTACATCATTCAAATAGAGATTGACTCTCTCTGGAGCGGGCACAAGCACATCAGATGGGATCTTGACCGACGTGTCAATATCCTCAGCGGCGTGAACGGAGTAGGCAAAAGCACCATTATCAACAAAGTGGTGAAGGGACTCTCGGCCGGAGGCGAGTTCCCCAGCCATCTACTAAAAGGAGTGCATCTGAAAGTGGAGCCCGATGATGCTAAATGGATACGCTTCGACCTTATCCGCTCATTCGACCGCCCGCTGCTCAACTCCGACGTAGTGACTAAGATGAACGCAAGTCTTGTCACCGAGCTCGACTGGCAAATATACCAACTTCAGCGCAAATACCTTGATTATCAGGTGAATATCGGCAACCGAATTATTGCCACTCTGCAGCAGGGAGGCCCCGATGCAGCTCAGAAGGCAGAGGAGATTTCGCGGCCCAAGCGGCTCTTCCAGGACATGATAGACAAGCTCTTCGCTGAGACTGGCAAAACCATCATCCGCACGGAGAACGAGATAAAATTCTCGCAGATTGGTGAAATTCTTGACCCCTACAGGCTGTCAAGCGGCGAAAAGCAGATACTGGCCATCCTGCTCACCGTGCTCATCGAAGACCGACGCAACTACGTGCTCTTCATGGACGAGCCCGAGGTGAGCCTCCATGTGGAATGGCAACAGCAGCTCATCGACCTCATCCTGGAGCTCAACCCCAACGTGCAGATAATCCTCACCACCCACTCACCGGCTGTCATCATGAACGGCTGGACCGACAAGGTCACAGAGGTGTCGGACATCACCGTCAACGACTAAAAACTCATGAGCTATGGCAAAACGACTGAAAGACAATCTCTCTTCAAGCTACTTCGAGGCAGCCAACAAGCTCAATTCCAAAAACTCGAGACATAAGATTGTGGCCTACGTGGAGAGCTACGACGACATATTCTTCTGGCGCAGCGTGCTCTCCAAATTCGAGAACGACCGTTGCTACTTTCAGGTAACGTTACCCTCGCGCACGCCCCATCTCGAACGGGGCAAGAAAGCAGTGCTCATGAGTCTCGTACAAGGCAAGACGGGCAGCAACATGATAGCCTGCGTCGATGCCGACTACGATTATCTCCTCCAGGGACGCACGGCCGTCTCGCAGGAGATTGTATCCAATCCCTATGTCTTCCACACTTATGCCTACGCCATAGAGAACCTGCAGTGCTACGCCCCCTCACTGCACGACGTGTGCGTAGCCGTGACACTTAATGACCACGAAATCTTTGATACGGCAGGATTCCTGCAAAGATTCTCCGAAATCATCTATCCACTCTTCGTATGGAATATCTGGTACTACCGGTCGCCCAGCTACGCCGACTTCACGATGACCGACTTCCTGCATTGCATAGAGACCGGCAGCTTCCGCTTCAGCGAAGCTCCCGCCGTACTCGAACGGCTGCGGCGCAAGGTGAGCAGAAAATGTGAGGAACTATCCCACCGCAATCCCACAGCCAGGGAGAGCTACCAGGCGCTCAAGGACAACCTTAGAACTCTTGGAGTGGAGCCTCACAACACCTATTTATATATACAGGGACATCATCTCTTCGACAAAGTGGTTACCCCCCTGCTGGCCAACATCTGCACCAGACTTGTGCGCGAGCGGGAAGAGGAGATAAGCCGTCAGAGCGTCCATAGCACCCAGGCTCGCAACGAACTTTCGTGCTACATGAACAGCATCAGCGACATTCCACAGATGCTGAAGAAAAACTACGGCTATCAGGACTCGGAACCCTTTGCACGTATTCGGGCCGACGTGGCTCGGTTCATGCAGCAAATCTATCCCGACCGTAAAGGAAAAACAGAAGAAGAGTCACATTGACCTTAACGAAAAGGCGCTGTCTGCCCGCAAGAGTGTCGCAACTGCAAGGCTATTTGACAAAAAGATAGGCAAGCCATCCTCAACGTTTGTAAATCAAGCATAGCTTCGGGACGCTTCCCTCTTGCATCAAAACATTCCAGACATAACACCCAAACCGTATTCTGATAAAAGAGCTGTGAACTCAAGGGAAATGCCGAGAGTCCACAGCTCATATACGAGACGGTACAATCAGAATGGTCACAGAATGCAAGTAGCCACTCTATCTTTGTACCCTTTGTATTCAGACTTAAATTATACGAAGGTCTCAAGGAACTTGATGGTACCCTCCACCTTGAGCTCATGGGTGGTAGCAGGAACAAGCACCGACTCTCCCTCGCGCAGTTCGAAGGTGTTGCCCTCGTTGTCAGTCACACGAGCCTCGCCCTTCGTGGCAATGAGGATGACAAAGCTGTCGAGTTCGCTGTAGTCGAGCGTCATGGGCTCGGTGAGGTCGTAGACAGCGGTATTGAAATAGGGGCATCGCACGAGGCTCACACCCTCATTCTTGGCCGGAGTGTATTCAGTTCTGTAGTCGTTCTCCACATGGTAGTCGATGCACTCGGCCGCCTCTTTGGTGTGGAGCTGACGGTAGTTGCCGTTCTTGTCCTTACGCTTGAAGTCGTAGATACGGTAGGTCACGTCGGAAGTCTGCTGAATCTCTGCCAAGAAGCACCCTGCACCAATGCTGTGGATACGTCCGGCGGGAAGGAAGAAGCAGTCGCCCTCCTTCACCTTGTACTCTGCTATGGCATCGGTGATAGTGTCGTTCTCCACCATTTCCTTGTATTGCTCGGGCGTTATCTGCTGCTTGAGCCCGCTGCGAAGGGAAGCGTCAGGGGCAGAGTCCATGATGTACCACATCTCGGTCTTGCCACGCTCCTTACCCTGCCGATGGGCTATCTCGTCGGAGGGATGCACCTGAATAGAAAGCTGCTGGCGCGCGTCGATGAACTTGATGAGCAGGGGAAACTCATTGCCGAAACGGCGGTAGTTGTCCTCGCCCACGAGTTCTCCCTTGAGCTCGGCCACTACGTCGTTGAGCTTCCTCCCGGCCCAAGGACCGTCGCTGACAATGCTTTCGTTATCCTTCACCCCTGATATTTCCCAGCTTTCACCCACGTTCTGCAGGTTCTCACTGAGATGCTTGAAGGGGATAATCTTGTCGCCGCCCCAAAGCGTCTGCTTGAGCAACGGCTTGAACTTTAATGGTTTCATTTCACTTAGCTTTATGTTGAATCAATTTTCTTTCCAATAGACAGGTGCGAAGATAACAAGTACCGAGAACAGCTCCAGACGGCCTACAAGCATCAGGAAGGAGCACACCCACTTGACGTAGCCGGGAAGCATCCCCCAGTCCATCGTCGGACCTATCTCGATGCCCAAGGTAGGTCCCACGTTACCTATGCTGCTCAGCACGATGGTGATGGCATTGGTGTTGTCGACACCGGCCGAGATGACGAAAAACGACAGGATGAGACACAGCACAAGATAGGTAGAGAGAAAGGCCAACAGCGTCACTCGATTCTGATAGGGCACATCATAGCCGTCGACCTTCAGAGGCAGCACGGCGTTGGGATGGAGCATGTGGCGGAACTCGTTTCTGATAACCTTCAGCACCATGACAATCCTGATGCACTTGAAGCCTCCGCTCGTAGACCCCGAACAACCTCCAACGAACATGCAGACAGCGAGAACGACCCATGTCACGTGAGGCCACTGGCCCGCGTCGTCGTTGAACAGTCCCGTCGTGGTCATGAACGACACCACCTGGAAGACGGCACTCCTGAAGGCGTGCTCGATGCCATAATGGTTGCGGAGTATCAACTCTGCGAAAATAAAGGCTGAGAAGCCCGCGGCCAACAGGAAATAGAGTTTGAATTCAGAACTGCGGAAAAGTTCTTTGAATCGGAACTTGGCCACACAGGTGTAGAGCAGGGTGAAACTGATGCCGGCCAGAAAACAGAAGAGCGTACAAGTGTACTCGATGGCAGGCGAGTGGAAATGTTCGATACTGTCGTTGTAGATGCCGAATCCGCCCGTTGCCGTTGAAGTCATGGAGAAATTGATGGCTTCGAACCAATTCATGCCGAAAAGCATGAAACTCCCCATACAGGCTACAGTAAGCACGAGGTAGACCATCCATATCCACTTGGCACTCGTGGAGAGACGCGGATGCAGTTTCGTACGGAATGGTCCTGTAGCCTCAGCCGCAAAGACTTTCACGCTGCCGTTTACCATCGAAGGCAACAGAGCGATGGTGAAGAAGGTAATTCCCAGACCGCCTATCCACTGTGTCAGCGAACGCCAGAAGAGCAGACCGTGAGGCAGCGCCTCCACATTCTTCAGAATGGTGGCTCCTGTTGTGGTAAAGCCCGACATCGTCTCAAAGTAGGCATCGGTGAAGCTTGTGATGTATCCGCTCAACAGAAAGGGAAGAGTGCCGAAGAGACTGAAGAGTATCCACGAGAAGGTTACTACAAAGAAAGAGTCGCGGCGGGAGAGACTGTTGTCGGAGTTGCGCCCCATGAAGCGCAGAAGGAAGGCGAAGAAGAGAGTCACCACCACCGAAACTATCAGCGAAGGCATGTCGTCTTCTTTATAGCACACCGACATCACCAGACACCAGAGCATGAGCGAGGCCTCAATATAGAGGAGCACGCCTAAAACCTTGTATATAGTCTTGTAGTTCAGCATGTCAGATAAAGAACTTCTCCACTCTTTTGAGATCGATGTCGTGACAGAACACTACCACGGAATCACCTACAGCAATATGTGTATTTCCCGACACGAGATGGCCCTCACCCTTGCGCACGAGTCCGCCGATAGTCAGACCGGGAGGAAGTCCAAGGTCCTTCACGGCATGACGCGTCACCTTGGAGCCTTCCTTGGGAATGAATTCGGCCACATCAGCATTAACGGAATTGAGAAACCTCACGTTCATCACGTCGGCATCGAGCATCATCTGATAGATATAGCTGGCGGTGATGGTCTTCTTGTTGATGATGGTTCCGATGTCGAGACTCTCAGCCATACTGGCGTAGTCGATATTCTCCACCGAGGCCACCGTCTTGCGCACTCCCAGGCGTTTGGCTGTCAGACAAGCCAGGATATTGGTCTCCGCGTTGCCCGTCAGAGCCACGAAAGCCTGTGTGTTCCTGATTCCCTCCTCGGTGAGCAGGTGGATGTCGCGTCCGTCGCCGTTGATGACGAGCACCCGGTCGTCGAGCAGCCGGTTGAGTTCCTCACAGCGTTTGGGATCAGGCTCTATGATTTTCACACCCAGGTAGTCGGGCATCGTCATGACGGCTCTCACAGCGGTGTCGCCACCTCCCATTATCATGACGTTCTTCACATCGACGTAATGCTCCTTTCCCACAATCTTGCGGATGTAGGGTATATACTGTTTCGTGGTCATGAAATAGGCCATGTCGAAGCATTGCAGCACATCGTTGCCCCTGGGGATGATGGTCTCTCCGCCGCGCTTGATGGCTACAATGTGGTAAGGGTCGTCGGGGCCGCAGAGTTCCTTGAGCGGAGTGTTGAGAATCTCGCAGGCCTCGCGGAGCTTGATGCCCAGCATGACGAGCGCACCGTCGTGAACGTCCCAGCGCTGTCTGACCCACGACATCTTGATGCCATTGTTGATGTCCTTGGCTGCAAGCATCTCAGGATAGATGATAGAGCTCACACCAATACGGCCGAAAAAGTCCTGTATCTCGGGTTCCAGGTACTCGGCGTTGTCCACCTTTGCCACTGTCTTGCGCGCCCCGAGAGCCTTGGCTATCATGCAGCAGTTGAGGTTCAGGCTCTGGTCGGGGGTGACGGCGATGAAGAGGTCGGCCGAATCGGTCCCCACCTCGCGAAGAGTTTTCACGCTGCCCGGAAAAGCATTGACAGTCAGCAGGTCGTATTCCCGGCCAATGTCAGAGAGCCGGTCCTCATCCTGGTCGATGAGCGTGATGTCCTCGTTGTTTCTCGAGAGCAGCTTTGCCAGGTGAGTACCTATGGCGTAGGCTCCCGTGATGATAATCTTCATAAGTCTTTGCTCTTGTCGCTTTCCTCTTGCATGAAGGAGAGTATTTCTTGTTGAATAGAATCAGCGTCGATACCGCACAGTCTTCGCAGGTCGCTCACAGGGCCGTGCTCCACGAATTCGTCGGGGAGCCCAAGCCTGCGCACAGAAGGATGATAGTCGTGATCGTTCATCCACTCCAGCACAGCCGAGCCCATACCGCCGTTGCGCACCCCGTCCTCAACGGTGATGATGCGGTTGAACCGACGGCCTATCTCGTCGAGCAAAGAGTCGTCGAGGGGCTTGAGGAACCTCAGGTCGTAGTGGGCCACACTGTATTGCGTAATACGGCTGATGGCTCGTTCAGCGTCGTTGCCCACGGGCCCAATCGTGATGACAGCCATGTCGAAGCCGTCGCGAAGGCGCCGCCCTGTGCCCACCTTGATTTCGCTGAGCGGGCAGTGCCAGTCCACGTTCACCCCGCGCCCCCGCGGATAACGGATGACAAAGGTACCCTTTCCGGGCAACTGGGCAGTGAACATCAGTCGCCTGAGCTCGTGCTCGTCCATGGGCGAGGCTATGGTCAGATGAGGTATCGGGCGGAGAGCAGCCATGTCGAAGGCACCATGATGCGTAGGACCATCCTCTCCCACAAGTCCGGCCCTGTCAAGACAGAGCACGACTGGAAGATTGAGAATGGCAGCGTCATGGATGATATTATCGTATGCACGCTGCGCGAAGGCGCTGTAGATATTGCAGAAGGGAAGCAACCCGTCCTTGGCCATACCCGCAGAGAATGTCACGGCATGCCCTTCGGCTATGCCCACATCGAAAGTGCGCGATGGCATCTCCTGCATCATGATGTTCATTGAGCATCCTGTCGGCATGGCCGGAGTGACCCCCACGATGCGCGGGTTTTTGCGCGCAAGCTCGAGCAGCGTCTGTCCGAAGACATCCTGGTATTTGGGAGGCAGCGCGGAGTCATCGACCACCATGCGCTCGCCCGTCTGCGGATCGAATCTGCCGGGCGCATGCCAGATGGTGGCGCTCTTCTCGGCAGGCTCATAGCCCTTTCCCTTGACCGTGTGCAGATGGAGTAGCTTGGGGCCCTTCATGTCCTTTATCTGACGGAGTATTCTCACGATGTTCTTCACATCATGACCATCGAACGGACCGAAGTAGCGCACGTTCATTCCCTCAAAGATGTTCTGCTGATGGCTTAGGGCCGATTTCAGTGCGTTGTTGAGCCTGATGATACCCTTGCGCCGTTCTTCGTTGAGCAGCCCTTTGGAATGCAGCCATTGCGAAGCCTTGAAGCGCAGCTTGTTATAAGTAGCTGTAGTGTCGAGATTGATGAGATATTGCTCCATTCCACCCACGGCACGGTCGATACTCATGTCGTTGTCGTTGAGGATGATGAGCAAGTCGTTAGGTGTCGACGACACATTGTTGAGGCCCTCGAAGGCCAGCCCCCCGCTCATGGCCCCATCACCTATGACGGCCACGACATGGCGCTTCTTATGCTCCAGCTTGGCCGCAACAGCCATGCCGAGAGCGGCTGAAATAGAATTGGAAGCATGGCCACAGGTAAAGGTGTCATATTCACTTTCCTGAGGCGATGGGAAGGGACGAATACCATGGAGTTTACGATTGGTACAGAAACGGTCGCGGCGGCCCGTAAGTATCTTATGGCCATAAGCCTGATGACCTACATCCCATACAATGCGGTCGTCAGGAGTGTCGTAGACGTAATGCAAGGCTACGGTAATCTCCACTACGCCGAGCGAAGAGGCAAAATGCCCGGGATTGACCGAAACCTCCTGTATGATGTCCTGCCTCAGTTCGCGGCACACCTCGGGCAACTCATCTTCGCTGAGCTTGCGCAGGTCCGAGGGGAAGTTGATTTTGCTTAGTAGCGAGAATTGCTTCTTGTCCATGACTTGTCAAAGCCTAATTAATGCAAAGATAGTGCAAACGAGTGGAATGGCAAAGAAAAAACTCGTGTTTTTTCGTTTGACATGACCGAGTGTAGCCTATCTTATCGAAAGATAGTGCAAACGAGTGGAATGGCAAAGAAAAAACTCGTGTTTTTTCGTTTGACATGACCGAGTGAAGCCTATCTTATCAAAAGATAGTGCAAACGAGTGGAATGGCAAAGAAAAAACACATGCTTTTTCGTTTGACATGACCGAGTGAAGCCTATCTTATTAAAAGATAGTGCAAACGAGTGGAATGGCAAAGAAAAAACACATGTTTTTTCGTTTGACATGACCGAGTGAAGCCTATCTTATCAAAAGATAGTGCGAACGAGTGGAATGGCAAAGAAAAAACACATGCTCAAGTCTCTGAAGCAAAATTAAATCACACATCGAGTGTAATCTGTTGGTAGAAAGAGAGAACAAGACTTCAAACTGCCGTCTGTCAATTGACCAGATAAATGGACAACGTCCGTTAGACAAATGGACAACAACCGTTAGACAAATGGGCAACGGCCGTCAGACAATTGTACAACGGCCGTTAGACAAATAGACAACGGCCTTCAGACAAATAGACAACGACCGTAAAACAAATAGACAACTGTAATTTAACGCTTTTGGTTCATCATTCGATTGCAAAGTTAGCCGCCTCATGTTTCATTGGCTTTGCAGTAGGGTTAAGAAGGTATTAAGAAAAAGTTTCAGTTAGATTACAATACATACGAAGGAGATTGGCCTCAAAAAAAATGTCTGCAAGTTGGTCGTCAGACTGTTTATAAGTAACTTTGCAGCGTAAGCGCAAGGGCTCTTAAAAGCTTTCCGAATATTCTGAAGCAACACGACATGGGCGCAGGGGCCTCTATACCTTATTATATATATAAGAATTCAAAATAGTACAAGAACCACACTAAGATATATGGTGACTATTCTCTTTCTTCACGGTTTCTTCGCCAGTGGCAGCTGTGATATGGCCCGACAACTTCGCAAGAGTTTCGAAGGCCGTTACCGGGTACTCACTCCCGACCTTCCGCTGCATCCTGAGGAAGCACTCGACAAGGTGTTCAGTATTTGCGGCAACGAGTATGTCGACCTCATAGTGGGCAACAGCTGTGGCTCTTTCTATGGCCAAATGGCGGCCACGGCCATAGGAAAACCTGCTTTGTTGGGTAATCCTTACTTCAAGATGACCGATTTTCTGACACCACGTATCGGACCTCAGACGTACAAGGCCCGACGGCGTGATGGGCATCAAAACTTCGTCATTGACCAGCAGCTCATCGACGAGTTCGACCGAATGCAAAAGTCTCAGTTCGACCTTTCCTTTCAGGAGCGTGACGGAGTGTGGGGGCTCTTTGGCGAGCACGACACCCTGGCCCACTTTGAGCCTCTCTTTCTTGAGCATTTCACCCACAGCTTCCATTTCCCAGGCGGGCACACGCCCACTGCCGAAGAGGTGCGCCTCTACTATGTGCCCCTCATAGAGCGTATGCTGCACGAGTACGTGGACGATTTTGAGCTCGAGACTGAGGAGGAATAAGGCTTCTATAGAGCCGAGCCATTATCTACGCTGATACAGAGAAGTGTCTAATAAGTTGACACCACTGTGTCTAATTATTAGACAATTGGGAGACCGCATCTAAAATCCATACTGTTGAAAGACAACCACTTATTCATTTTGGCACGCTATTGGCACTGTGCTTAGCGTATGAATAAGGTAATCTCCATAATAACTCTCTCTCTGTTCGTGACTGCGGCCACGGCACAGCGGCGCTGGACGCTCGACGACTGCGTCAGCTATGCCGTGACCCATGCCACGACTGTCGGCAAGGCTGAGGTGAGCGCAGCCCAAAAGAGAGCCGACGCCCGACTGACCCGACTCTCGCTGTTACCCACCCTCGAAGGAGCCGTAGCAGCACAATACTCGTGGGGCCGCAACATCGACCCCGAGACCAACACCTACGACAATGTCACCACCTTCAATAATTACTATCAGCTGCAGGCCTCGCTGACACTCTTCGACGGTGGACAGACTCTCAGGGCCTTCAAGCTGGCACGACTCAACCGTGAGCAGTCGGCCACAGCCTTAGAGAAGGCCCGCGACGACAAGGCCTTGGAGGTGATGTCGCGCTTCATCGATGCCGTCTATGCACAGAAGAGCATTCGTCTGGCCGAGGCGAAGCTCAGCGACTCGCAAGCCCTGCTTCACAAGACTCAGAGACTCTTTGAATTAGGCAGCAAGAGTAAGCCCGACGTGGCTCAGGTGCAAAGTCAGGTGGCTACGGACGATTACAACCTTCTGCACCAGCAAAACGAATATCGCAAAGCCATGCTCGCTCTGCGTTCTTCGATGAACTTCAATGATGCTGACTCGCTCGAACTCGACCCCGACTTCAGTAGCCTTGCATCCCCGAGACCTGACACGCTCGGTCTTTCTGGTGGCGATGCCGCCGTGCGCATTGCTCAGATGGAAGCCAGCAAGGCGCGCCTCCAATGGCAGGACAGCCGCGCCGCTCTCCTGCCCCGTCTCTCGTTGGGCGCCGGTCTCTACACCAGCTACTACAAGAATTTCTCACAGAGTCCGTCGGCTTATCCCTCCTTCGGCCGACAGCTGGATAACAATCTCGGCGAATATGTGGCTGTGACGCTTTCTATACCTATCTTCAACGTGAGCAATCTGCGCAACCTGCGTAAGGCCAAGGCCGACCGTGACGCTGCAGCCTTGGACCTCGCGGAGGCACGCCGCCAACTTCACGACGACCGTCAGCAGGCTCTGCTCGACCGCAACGGATATGCCCGCGAGGTGGAGCAGATGAAGGACAAGGTGGATGCTGACTCCCTGGCCTGGCACCTCGCACGCCGCAAGTATGAGGAGGGAATGCTCTCTGTCTTCGACCTGCAGACCACCACTCAGACCTTACTTGAGAGCCGCATCAAGCTCTTGCAGATGCAGCTCATGCTCGTGATGAAACAACGGCTGGTGGACTACTACCGGGGATGCCCGCTTTGGACCATGAGGTGAATCCGGCCTTTCTAGAAAATATTTCGAAATCAAGAAAAAGAAGGAACAATAGTTATGGATATAGAGATTAAACAGAAGAAGTACTTCATTCCGCGCAAGTTCTGGCCGTGGATAGGCGGCGGTGCAGTCTTTGCGGCTTTGCTCGTGGCTCTGGCCATGTCGAACTTCACAAGCTCTCTAACCGTAGACAATGCCGGACTGAGCATCGCTGAGGTAAAGGACGACCAGTTCGACGACTACGTGAGCGTCAATGGCAATGTGGTTCCCATTCAGGTGGTACAGATTTCTCCCGAGGAGGGTGGCATCGTCACCGAGAAGGTGGCTGACGAAGGAACACGGGTGCACAAAGGCGACATCATCGTCAGGCTGAGCAACAGCAACCTCGACCTGCAAATTCTGAATGCCGAGAGTGAGCTCGCTGAGAAGCAAGATATGCTGCGCAACACCCAGCTCTCTATGGCCCAGGACCAGCTAAGCAACCAAACGGAGGAGGCCCAGCTCAGTCAGGACGTGGTGGCAAAGAAACGGGAGTTCTCCCATCAGACAGCCTTACTGAAAGAGCAGCTCAACTCACGCGACGACTATCTGAAAGCCAAGGAGGACTACGAGCTGGCACAGAAAAAGCACAAACTTATCAGCCAAAGACTCAAAAAGAGCAAGCAACTCCGGCAGGCTCAGATGGACCAGATGAGCGACAATCTCGCCTCCATGCAGCGCAATGTGCAGCTCGTGCGTGAGCGCAAGGCTAAACTCGACGTACGCTCGGCTATCGACGGCGAGGTGGGCGTGCTCGACTGCGAACTGGGACAGAATATTGCACCCGGACAAAAGATAGGCGTTGTGAATGACTTGAGCAACTTCAAGGTGGAAGCACTGATCGACGAACACTACATCGACCGCATAAGGACTGGACTCACTGCTTCTTTCACGCAGAACGGAGAAACCTACCGTCTCACGGTGCGCAAGGTCTACCCCGAGGTTCACGACGGCCGTTTCAAGATTGACTTCGTCTTCCGTGGGCAGCGGCCGCAGAACATCCGCACGGGACAGACCTACTACATCGACCTGCAGCTCGGAGAGTCGAAAAAGGCCATCCTTATCCCCAAGGGCACTTTCTACAGCACCACCGGCGGCTCATGGATTTTCGTACTCGACGCCTCCGGCCATAAAGCCTACCGCCGCAATATCCGTATCGGAAGGCAGAACCCGCAGTACTATGAAGTGTTGGAGGGACTCGAACCTGGCGAGCGCGTAATCGTCAGCGGCTACGAAAGTTATAAGGACTATAAAGAACTAAAGATAAAATGATGAAAAGCTACTTCGTTTTTCTCTCCCGACACAAAGGGTATACGCTTATCAATGTCTTCGGCTTGAGTGTGTCACTGATGTTCGTCATGCTCATCGGTCTCTACACTTGGCAGGAGAAGAGCATCGACAGACAGGTGGCCAATGCCGACCGTATAGAGGCTCTCGGCATGTCGTTTGACGGCACTGATGCGTGTGAGGGAATCCACCACTATGTCGGCACGCAGTTAAGAAAGCATTATCCGGAAATAGAGAGTGCTTGTGGCGTATGCCAGAACAACAGTTGGGTCAGTTGTGGCGATGATTACCTGTCAGCATCCTTGCTGAGCGTCGACACCACGTTCTTCCACGTCTTTGACTACAAGTTGCTCGAAGGCGACCGCAATACTTGTCTGACAGCCGACAACAGTGCCGTACTCACCGAGAGCTTCGCACGCAAGCTGTTTGGTACTGCCAATCCCATGGGACAGACCGTGATGATTGATGACACCATACGCTTCCGTGTGACCGGCATCATGCAGGACTTGGACAATACCGTGTTCTGTCATACCGATATGCTGACCAATTTCTCTCGGGCCAAACTGTACAATATGGCCAACACCGACGAGGCCTTTGTTAAGGGAGCCATCAATCTCACGGGGAGCAGCGTCTTCCTGCTTATGCGCCCCGGGCATTCCTTCATCGGCAGGTCGCGTGAACTGACCAAGTTCATCAGCACTTTCTGGCCCAACTTTAATGGAAGTTGGGAATGCGAGGTCTTTACCACTCCTTTCTCTCATCTATATCTTTCTAACATAGACCAAGGCAACGATGTCACGCGCCGCGGCAATCCCACGCTTATCAATATTCTGATGGTAGCCACGCTGCTCATCCTGCTCTTTGCTGTGACCAACTACATCAACCTCACTGTTGCTCTCTCCGGCCGACGTGCCCGTGAGATGGCTACCCGACAACTCTTCGGTGCCACACGGAGCCGCGTCTTTGCCAAGCTTGTGGCCGAGAGCACGTTGCTGTGCTTCGTGGCATGGCTTGTGGCCTTGTTGTTGGCTATGGTCTTTGCGCCGGTCATGGACCATCAGCTTGACACCACATTGCAAGTCTCCCGGCTGTTCAGCCCTGCTTATATCGGTCTGTCCTTGTTGCTTATCACCGTTATCGGCACGCTGTCGGGCATCATCCCCGGCATCATCACTTCGCGCGTGAAACCCATCGAGATCATTAAGGGCACCTTCGTCCACCAGACCAAGATGGTGCTCAGCCGCATCTTCATCGTCTTCCAGAACATCATCACCATCACTATGCTGGGCTGCGCACTTGTCATGCTGGCACAGTTGCATCACCTTGTCAATGCACCGTTGGGCTTCAACAAGGACAATGTCCTTGTGATAACGACTTTCGACAGCGGTCATCCCGACGCCGTCCACACGTTCATGAACCTGCTCCGGCGGGAGTCGTGCGTCAGTGCCATGTCGGCCTCAATGGGCACACCCTTGGACGGCGGCAACAACAACACTCTGACATTTAATGGCAAGAGCGTCTCTTTGCAGATTTTCGTCGCCGATCCGTATTTCATGGATGTCTATGGGCTCACGCTGAAAGACGGCAGCAAGCCGCAGCCGCGACACTTCTATATCAACCAAGAGGCTGAGGCGGACATCAAGAACATCATGAACATGCGGCCTGAAGAACTGCTGCGCAAGAACAAATTCTACGGCACCGACACGCTCGACACCTACGGCGGACGCATGAACGAGTTCCTCATCGACAACATACAGCGCGAGCATCACCCGATGTTCATCGATGTTCAGCAACAAGTAGACAATCCCTGGGCCATCTCTGTCAAGGTGAAAGGCGACCTGCATGAAGCCTACAATACGATTGGCGACATTTACCACACGGCCTTCCACAAAGAGATGACCGACGACGACGCAAAGTATGCCGACCGTATCATTCAGGACAAATTCCATCTGGAGCAACAGACTTCTCACCTTGTCGCTCTCTTTGCCTTCATCGCCATCCTCATCTCCCTGCTCGGCCTTGTGGCCATGGCCACCTATTACATCGGGCAACGAGCCAAAGAGATTGCCATCCGCAAGGTGTTCGGCTCCACGGGCGCACAGGTGCGCCACCGCCTCGTCCGCACGTTCATGCAGTATGTCGCCATTGCTTTTGTCATCGGTGGCGCGCTGACAGTGTGGCTCATGGAGCACTGGATGTCGCAGTTCAGCTATCGCACCGTCTGGTGGCCGTGGATTCTTGTAGCCGGCGCCGTGGTCTTCATCATCAGTTGGCTCGCGGTACTCGTGCAGAGCTGGAAAGCCGGTAATGAGAACCCAGTGAACAATATCAAGCAAGAATAATAACAGAATCATCGCTATGAATAATTTTATCAATGCCATCAAGAACTTGCCACGTCGCGGCCAGCACAACCTGGCCAAGATTGTCTGCTTGGGCTTTGGTCTCGCCGTGTCGGCGGTGCTGATAGGCGAAGTCTATTTCGAGCAGACCTTCGACACGTGGTTCCCCGGTCACGAGCGCACCTACACCATCAATGAATGCGTCGTGCAGAACGGACAGTACAACGAGTGGTCGTCAACCTCGGGAGCCGTTGCGCCGGGCATCAAGGCCATGTCGCCTCAGGTGGAGGCTGCCACACGCTACACCTTCATGCTTGAAAATGTGGAGGCGACCATCGACGGCCTAATGTTCACCATCGACGAGATTGATGCGGCTGACAGCTGCCTCTTCGATGTCTTTCCCCGAAAAGCCTTACAGGGCAACCTCAAGGAGGGATTGAGCCGACCGTATTACTGCGTGGTGAGCCGTTCCATGGCCGAACGCATTGGCGGCAACGTGGTGGGCAGAGCCTTCGAGATACGCGACTGCAACTACAAGCTCATCATAGGCGGTGTTTATGAGGACTTCCCCCTCAATTCTGCCTTAAGCAACATCGACATTATCGCCTCAATGGGCACAATATTAAAAATATTCCCTTATGACGTTGTCCATAACTGGGTGGGTGCCGACCGCTTCTCATCCTATATCAGACTGAAGAAGGGAACCACGATTGCCGACTTGAAGCCCAATGTCCGCAAGATGATTGCTCAGCACAGCGAATATGCCGAGGCTGAGAAGGCGGGCGTCAAGTTCAACTACTCTTTCACGCAGATTACCGAAGACTATACCTCCAACCCCCAGGTGAAGACAATGTGCTGGATTATGTCGCTGCTCGCCATCATTCTCCTGGTCTCCACGGTGGTCAACTACCTGCTCATCGTCATGGGCAATGTGGTGATGCGCTTCCGCGAGATGGCCGTACGCAAGTGCTTCGGCGGCGGGCGACGCACCATCTACGGCATCACCATCAGCGAGTCGCTCGTCCACGTGCTCATCGGCATCCTCTTAGCCCTTGCGCTGATGTTAGTCTGCAAGGGGACGATAGAGCAATATATCGCCGCGCCCGTCAGCACGATGCTGCTCAGCCGTGGCTCATGGATACTCGTCCTCATCTGCCTGCTCATCATTTTTGTGGGTGGCTTTGTGCCGGGTTATATATATAATAAGGTACCCGTGACAGCAGCTTTCCGTGGTGTGCATGAGGCACGCCGTCGGTGGAAGCTCATCATGCTGTCGGTGGAGTTTCTCGTGGTCACTGTCATGCTCAGCCTTCTGGCCGTCGTGCAACAGCAGTATCACGAAGTCACGCATGAGAATATGGGCTACGACTATAGTCATCTCGCCGTGGTGACGGTCGATAAGGCTCCTGCTAACCAGAAGCAGCAAGCCATGCAGTCACTGCGCTCCCTTCCCTTTGTCGAGCAGGTTACAACAGCGTGGACACTGCCCATCGAAGGGCATAGCGGCAACAATATCTATCTGCCAGGTGACGATACCGAATATTTCAACATTGCCGACCAGTACAGTGTGGGCGACGGCTACCTGAAGCTCATGGGCATCAAGGTCGTAGAGGGCCGCAACTTCACCGAGCCTGCCGACAGTAACTTGAGCGAGGTGATGGTCAGCGAGTCGTTTGTCAAGCGCTTCCACACGACCACTCACAAGCAGGGCAGTGTCGTCGGGCAGCACATCTGCATATCCGAGCACACCGACAGCCTGCATCCTTTCTCCACCATCTGCGGCGTGTATCAGGACGTCAGCCTCGGCTCTTCGCTCGAACGTGAGCTCCGCCCCAGCGTGCTCTTCCACGACAACAGCGACACCCGATATATCCTTGCGAAGTTCACCGACCTCTCGGTCGACAACCTCGACCGGGCACGGCAGCAGCTGAAGCAACTGCTACCCGACCGCGATGTGAAGGTGGTGCCCTATTCCGACCTTGTCGTTAATCAGTATCGCAGCACCAACGGTTTCCGCGTCGGCACCCTCGCCACTGGCATCACCGCGCTGGTCATAGCCCTGATGGGTCTCATCGGCTACACCACCGACGAGGTGAACCGCCGCCGTAAGGAGATAGCCATCCGTAAGGTCAACGGTGCTACGGCCCGCGACATCTTCCGCATGCTCGTGGCCGACGTGCTGAGGCTCTCGGTGCCCGCCGTCCTTCTCGGTCTCGTCATGTCGTGGTTCATCGCCGGACAGTGGTTGCAACTCTTTGCCGACCGCATCACGCTCTCGCCCCTGCTCTTCTTAGCCGTAGGCTTTCTGGTACTTGTCATCGTGGTCGCCATCCTGCTGCTCGCAGCCCGCAAGGTGGTCAACAGTAATCCGGTGCTCTATCTGAAGGATGAATAGTCACTCTGTACATACCCAACTCCATTCAAATAACAAAACAATAAAACAACAAAGATATGATAAAGGTACAAGATTTAAGCAAGACCTTCCGTACGGAAGAAGTCGAGACCATTGCCCTCGATAAGGTTTCGTTTGAAGTAAAGGACGGCGAGTTCGTCGCTATCATGGGTCCTTCGGGCTGTGGCAAGTCCACACTGCTCAACATCCTCGGTCTGCTCGACAACCCCACCTCAGGTCAGTACTGGCTTGGCGACCGCGAGGTGTCAATGTTACATGAGAGCGAGCGGACGGCCATCCGCAAGGGCCAGATAGGCTTCGTCTTCCAGAGCTTCAACCTCATCGACGAGCTCAATGTGGAAGAGAACATTGAGCTGCCGCTCACCTATCTGAACATACCCAAAGCCGAACGCCGGCAGAAGGTGCAGGAGGTGATGAAGCGCATGAGCATCAGCCACCGCGCCAAGCACTTCCCTCACCAGCTCTCCGGCGGACAGCAGCAACGCGTGGCTATAGCACGGGCAGTGGTCTTCGGGCCTAAGCTCATCCTTGCCGACGAGCCCACCGGCAACCTCGATTCCAAAAACGGCGCCGAGGTGATGCGATTGCTCAAGGAACTCAATGCCGACGGCACCACCATCGTAATGGTCACTCACAACGAGCACGATGCCAAGCAGGTGCAGCGCATCATTCATCTCTTCGACGGAAAGATTGTCGAAGAGTAAGCCTGCCATTACAACTTTTCTGCTCAGCTACTGCCGGCTTACTCAAAGGTCTGTGAGCTCCTGACTTCGTCAACTTCTTGTTGAATCAAATTATCATCATTGATTATTAACAAGTTACGAATATTTTGCAGTGATTTAGGGTGACGCGTCGCGAAGTATCGAAAGACATCCATACCCAACAACTCGTCAGACGTTCGCTGTCTTTGTCTTTAGTTCATTTCGCATCACCATTGCCCCGAGTGAGAGGTTAAAGAAAATCATGGACAGGCATACGCTCCCAAAGGAGCTCTGAGGCTGAAGCTATGGGATTGCCTTACGAGCAAGCTCGACGGCTATCCCATAGCTTCAGCCTCACCCCTACGGGGACAAAGCCTGTCCATGACGAAAATCGCTGTCGCGTAAAATTGCACCTGCGGTGCATAAAATGATATAGCCGTAAGGTCCGTTTCGCAAGAAAAAGACTATCAGCAACTCGATATCTGGAGCAGTTATCTATCTTGCGGGATTCCCTTGAATCAAGTCTCCGCTATTCGCTCATTCAGACGCCTCGCACCGCCATCACTCTTTCACCCGGCGATCCTCCTTCGTTGGATCTTGATGCTGACACAAAGGAAAACCACGCTCGTTCCTCGCTCTAAAACCGCCTGCCGCAGTAGTTATTCGCATTCATGTTCTCGATACATCAGGAACATGCAGTACCTTTTTACACGGAGGAACATGGTTATACAGAAATCTGCCATTGCCTGTTGTTCCATTCTTTCGTCGCGGTAGCTGGTTTTTGTGATGCAAGGTTTATTTGGCGCACCCGATAAACCCTGTGGTTAGAGAGTTGAACTCAAGAGCACTATATCTTTTACAAAAACAAATAAAACCCTTGCTGTGATGCAAGGGCTACGCCCTTTGATGGTTCGCCGTCATCGGCTTGCTCCGAAGCAAGCTTCGGCAAGCCGATGACGGCGAACCATCAAGCCTTTGTTCCTCAGGCCTCGCATCACTGCAAGAAAAACCTCGCTCGTACCTCGCTGAAAAACAGGCTGGCGCGTTGACATATACCACTGATAAGACTGACTTTTTTAACAAAAGCAGCCGAATGACAACTTTTTCAGACATGGTAGATGAAAGAACAAGCAAAATCAGGACAAGCAAAATCAAGAAAAGACACCGACTGGTAGGACTGTGTTTTTAAGGTTTTACTTTGTGCCAGCGTCATCATCCGACGGAGGAGGATTTGCCGTTTGGTGGGTGATGGCGGTTAGAGGCGTAGCCTCTCACAAGCCATCA
>Ga0256406_1003461_pt1 | contig 19602 bp, 18 predicted proteins | sample RumenRJG_03DNA_FD_185986 | JGI IMG/M metagenome (GOLD analysis project Ga0256406, IMG submission 185986) | Bovine rumen microbial communities from Lethbridge, Alberta, Canada - RJG_03 | ecosystem: Host-associated > Mammals > Digestive system > Stomach > Rumen | place: Canada: Alberta | collected...
CCTGAGTCCGAAGAGAAATGAATTGATGTAACCGATCAGATTCCACATCCACGGCATTTTATCCCTTAGTATGTGAGCTAATTTATATAACATTGTTAATGATATTCAAATTATCCGCACTTGCGTTATGGCTATTGTGTTCCAGCAGCCATCAAGCGAGGCAACATCATTCTATTCCAGTGAACGATAATATTCCAACAATCCATTCCACACATCCTTCTGCTCATATCTCTCCTTTATCATCCTGCGGGCGTTGCGACTCATGCGGCTGACCTCCGCGGGGTGGAGGATAAACCACTCCATTGTCTCGGTGAGAGCGGGGGTGATGTCGCGCAAATTGCCACGCCGGTCAAGCGGAGAAAGGATGATCTTTCCGTTCAGTCCGTCGCGGATAATCTCGTTGGATCCGTTGATGTCAGTGACGATACATGGCAGATCCATGGCTCCTGCCTCCATCGGCACATTGGGAAATCCCTCGCGGTAGCTCGGGAAAATCAGTGCGTCAGCGGCCATGAGAAACGGGCGCACATCGGTCTGGCTGCCCACGTATTTCACGTTCTGACTGTTGAGCAGGTAGTCGTGGACATCATCAGCGATGGCGTCGCCCTTCTCCATCGTTCCCACGAGGAGCAGCCGCACATTGGGATGCCTGTCGCTGAGTGTCTTCATAGCCTGCGACAACTCCGTCATGCCCTTGTCGGTGACGATGCGTCCGATGAAGATAAACACGAAGTCGTCGTCGGTGAATCCCAATTGCCTGCGCACCGTCTGTCGGTATTCCGCCATGTCGTTATCGGTGACGGTATCAGGACTCATATGCAAGTTGTCGGCAACGGTCTGACGGCGCGACAGATGCTTTGTATCCTTGCCGTTGATGTTGCCGTAGTGTATGACCTTCAGCGGTTTGCCGGTGATATGGTCGGTCTGGAGGGTGTGCAGAACGCCCTGTCCCTCGGGAATGACATTGGTGGCAAACGAACATGTTATCCGTTCCATAGTCTTCAGGACGATTCTCAACAGTCCGTGTGCACCCTGGTAGCGCAGTCCCGTCACGAGGTACACCCTCCTCGGCACGCGTGCTGCCCAGGCAGCAATCATTGAGAGCAGTGAGCCTTTCGGCGTATTGGAGTGTACCATCCACGGTTTCTCCTTACGGAAGAGCTTATATAATATGTATAGGGCCTTGGCATCCTTTCTTAGTGAGATCTCACGTTCCATGGGCACATCAATGCAGCGTATTCCTTCCCGCTGCCTGACGGTGTCCAGCTCTCCCGTATCCTTGGCTACACCAATCACTTCATAGTATTGGTTCAGGAACTTCAGCTGTCCCTCAAGCAATCCATTGAGGGATATGTCGTGAGTGGTGACACGTATTAACTTCTTCTTTTCCAATATCTTAAGATTTTAATTGTTGGCTTATGAGCTTAGTGTATGTCTTGTAGTACTTTTCTGCCGTTTCCTTGATGTCGTACTCCCTCGCCCTTTGGTAGCATCTGTCGGCTACGGACTGATAATATGCTTGGTCACTGGTCAACTGCTGTATTTCTTTCGCCAATACCTCCGCGTCGCCTTCGGGAAACAGCAGACCATAGTCCTTCGTCACCTCCCTAAGTCCGTTCACGTCGGAGGCGATGAATGGCTTTCCGGCTGCCATGCCTTCGATATTCGACAGCGAGAGGCCTTCCCAGTGGCTCGACATGACAACGATGTCGGCTGCACGCAACACGTTGGGCACATCCATACGCAGCCCTAAGAACCGGACACGGTCACTGACCCCCGTCTGCCGTGCCAGTGATTCGACCTCCTGCTGGCGAGTGCCTACACCCACAAGCCAAAGCTCGTACTGCTGACTGTCAAGTAGCGCCATCGCCCTTACTAATGTATCCTGGTCCTTAGCCTCCCGGAACCCAGCGACCATGACGATGGCGTGGCGGCGACCTTTCAAACGCAGCAGATCAACATCCGGCTGGGCATTGTATATCTTCCCAACATCCACACCATTGTTAATCGTAGAGATGCGATGATAGTAAGGCGACTGGACGTCCATCCATTTACCGCCCATGTATTCGCGCAGCTTATCCTCAGCGATCTTTGAGATGCAGACGATATGACTGTACTGTGAGTACATCCAGCTCTCTATGGGCGCATACCACTTCCAACTACGTTTGCGGTTGGAAGTGGTATGTTCCGTTGTGCAGAGCCCAACGGAACATAACAGCGATGCGGCAGCCACGAAAAGCTGAGGTGAAGAGTTGTGAGTATGCACGATGTCATATCTTCGCATGATCCTCGCCAGTTTCAGTATGTACAGCGGGTTATAGTAACCATGGCCGAGTTTCCATATCCGTATTCCAGGATTTTCTTTCCTCAGCCTTGCCATCAGTGGAGTCTCAACGCCGTTGAACACACACACGTCGACATCATTACCCATAGCCCTCAAACGGGGTACAAGGTTGACGACAAGAGTCTCTGCGCCACCCGTCTGCAGAGATGTAATAACCTGTAATATTCGCATTATTTTTTTATTTTCCCAGTGCAGGGAAGGGCTTTATGCCCTCCCACAAATAATGTTTGACCTATTTTTTAAATCGGTTAGGTCATTTTTCCCTTTGTATCTTTTATATGCATCAACAACCCCAATGGCTTAGTACAGTGCCATGAAGGAGACAATGCCGGATTACTTCTACCAAGGTTGATGCATTTGAAGGATTCAGGTCATCCAAAGGCAATGTCAAGGATTCTTTTGACCACGATCTCTGGTGCTAGCCATTTTTCGTAATATTCGCGGGCACCTCTTTCAAGCCGCTGCCTATACGCTTTATCGGTAGTGATTTTCACGATCGCATCGTATATCTCTTCTTCAGTCTTCACAAAGTGTACATTCTTTCCGTGCACCAGCCCATCTCCGGGCATCACACGGTTGAGCGGCGTTGAGATGATCGCCTTGCCCATACAGAGATATTCGCCCAATTTCCATCCGAGACAACCACAGACCGAAGGAGTGTTGAAGACCAACACACTTTCCTTGGTCTTCTGAATGTAGTCATCCTGAGGCAGGCGCTTGTCATAAATAAAGTCTCTGTAGATCTCCTTGTATTTAGGATAGTCTGGCATCTCACGTAGAGGAGCCTGACCATCGACATAAAACAGTCCACCTTCGATCTTCAGCCCCGCACGTTGACACGCTTTCAGGAATTCTCCACGGAATCGGTTAGTATCTGAAGCCGCAAAATCGTTATACCAAAGCGTAGAGGCATGAAAGATATAATCGGGTCTCACCTTGCACGGCCGCTCATACACATCCAGACTTCGACGGCGAATATAAGGATAGAGGTAGCTCTGAAGGTATAACCGCCATGATACAGAGCTCTCAGCCTTACCCTTCAGCCAACATTTCAACGCCAGCCATGCCATCCCCAACGCATTTCTATTGCGAAGACCGAAGTTGGGGCCTAAAGCCACCATCTTGGGATAGTCCGCCAAATGATACTCATTCTGGCTATCTTCTGGGATATTCACCTTGCCATAGACATCCGCCCAGTCATATTTATCCTGCTCAAAGGGAGCCACATCCTTGATATCAAGATAAATTTTCTTTCTGACACCTTCTTCATTGTCTGCTATGAATTGCAAACCACATCCAAACTGATCTTTGTTCTCGCATGACAGATCCTTAAATGGTGCCGTGCTATAGCTGATGTTGTTGCGGCCAAAAAGCCTGTACAGTCCCAAACGATAGAAAGACGAGTAGCGGTATTCCACACGTGGGTCAATGATAATCTTCATTTTTAAATAGCTCCTCTCAATTTTAGTAGGGCAAGGATGTCAGCAGCACGGGAACCATCTTAGCATAATTACAGTCAAAGGCCACAGCCACATGCAAATGCTTATTTTCCATATACTGTTCTCTTATCTCTCAAATGCATCAACCATCCTAATGGACGGACAATATTCATCCACCTCTTCAACAGGGGCAACTCGGAAGGCACCACTGAAGAGTGCTTCGGATCGTAGCAATATCTGAATCGCCAATAGTTGATTGCATTTCGCAATTTATAGATAAATGGTATCTTCCGCAGCGTCAATTCTTGGTAAGTCATCATGCTGGTCACCGGGCTTTGCATCCTGATACGCACAATATTGTCGGTTAGGCCTCCTTCAAGATAATCCCGATAGTAGATAGTCTCCGGAAAGAACCTTACCTTTCTATTGCGAGTAAGCCTGTTCCATACAAGCACTTCCGGGCAAAAGCGCTCCCCTGGTATTTCTGGGAAAGGACACTGTTGCATCATCGATGTCTTATAGGCCTCTGCAAGATCTCCTTTAGTCTTATATTTGTACATCATCTCTACAGTCATTGCATCAATGATCGTCTGAACGCCTAAGCTTACCGCTGTGCCGTCGCGGTGTGCGATAAGGCCACAGACTCCGACAAAACAGTTATCATCCTTGATTTGACCATAATATTTCTCCAACGTCTCCAAAGCATTAGGAGGAAGGCAGTCGTCAGAATCCACTATAAAAAACAACTCACCCCTTGCCTCGCGCAAGCCCATATTAATGGCTGTATGCTTACCTCCATTAGATTTTTGGAAATATCTCATCCCAAAAGGATGATCGTGACGAGCACTCAACTCCTGAAGCACATCAATTGTATGATCGGTGCTGCCGTCATCTACAAGTATGATTTCTAAATTCTTATAAGTCTGCCCCTTTATACTTTCTATACAGTCTTTTAAAAATGGCTTTGCATTAAAAATAGGAACAATAACAGACACTTTCTCCATATTTCTCTTCATTTACCTCTTAAGCGATATGTATCTATGAAATAATAGATTAGACCAACAGGAATAAACATAAACCATTTAGCCCGAATGGCAGGACCGCCGATTTTAAACTTTAACCTTCTAAATGCACAAAAACCAAACCTCCAATAATTGATAGCCGATCGAACCTTCCATTTAAACGGAATATCATACTCTGTCATCTCTTGATAAGTCATCATCGTGGCAATAGGACTATTCCTCCTGGCTTTGGTTATACCAGCGGTAACACCGTCCGCCTGATACTCCGCAAGATATATTACGTGATGAAAGTATCGCAATTTGTACTTTGTCCCAATCCTATTCCACACAAGAACCTCCGGGCAGAACCGCTCATTGGGAATTTCCGGGAATGGGAATTCCTTTAACACAGAAGTCCTATACACTTCCTTCATATCGCCAGTCACTCCCCTGCCAAATCTAATAGCCATATTACTGCCATCAATATATCTTATATGGCTGCCATCTGCCAAACTCATTGTAGATGATTGCGAATCATTCGGGATGCCGGAACCAATGATAGTTCCTGTCTTCATATTTCCGTCTAACCCACATACTCCACCATACTCTGGCTGATGTTTTACTGTATCCCAAACATTTCTTACAGCCCGAATTGCCCCGGCAGGCAAAATATCATCAGAGTCTACAATGAAAAATAATTCTCCCTGAGCCTTGTTTACACCATAATTGATAGCCGTGTGCTTTCCCCCGTTTGTCTTTCTGTAATATCTTATAGGAAAGGTGGCTAACTCTGGCGCGAGAAAGTCCTTAACTACCATTTCTGTATTATCAGTACTTCCATCATCAACAATAATCCATTCAATATCGCGCACGTTCTGTTGCATGATGCTTTCAAACAGACGAGGTAGTAGAGAAGCCCTGTTATATGTCGGAGTAAATATAGTGATTGCTATCATAATATATCTAAAAATGGTAGACCTCCTTATTTTTTAAACAGAATAGGCTCAAAAGCCGGTCGATAAAATTTATCTTTGCTATACATCACATCGTATTCATAATATTGATATACACTTCCATCACCAGAAGGTTCGCCATCAACTAAAAAAGTCTTATAGGGAATATTCAATGGAGCCCAAGCAACCACAAGTCGAAAAAACAAGGCGAAACTGATAAATATAAGAATTGGCTTCTTATATTTCATCCCACTATTATTAAATGCTAAAGTGGGGAGTAAATAAAATATTCCTAAAAAGAAAGGCCATGTAAATCTTCCTCCCTGCCCGAACCTCATGAATACGAGAAGTACACAGCAAAGTATAAAAGACATGTTAAGGAAAGTAAGTGTTTTGGGATCAAGTTTTACGTATTTGTAGTTTTTAAATATAAACCAAATAATAAACAAGACTTCAAAAACATATTCTATTCTAAAACCTTGGTCTTGCGATGCATAAGTTAAACCACTATCCAATTTTCCACTTGCCTCTCCAGCACTCGACAGTAGAGACACAGGGATCGGCGTGAGTCCTATCAACAACGAGACAGCAAGCATTTTTAATACAACACTTTTAGACAGCTTCTTTTGAGGCATAAAATACAATGGAAGTACAATCATTGCTGATGAATGAAACGAATAGGCCAAAAGTAATACCAGACTAAATTTCAGCAACTTCCGTTCCCAGATATATTTAACTCCCTGCCAAAGGATTCCTACTGCAATAACAGCCCGTAAATAAGTCATGGTGAAGAAAAACAGGAAACCAGCAAACAGGATGCATGGCAAAGGATAGGTTTCCATATACTTTCTGAAAGCTCTATAATAGAGAGCATAAACAAGCAGTGTAGTTATCAGTATAAAGATATATCTGTTGGGAGTAAAACAAGCTACGATAACCTCCCATAAGAAATAGCCATATTCAGACCCACTGACAAGGTAAAGAGAGTCTTGCAACTTTCCTATCCCGCGAAGATTGTCTGCTATTGTATCAAATGCATCTCCATAGATATAGCGGTCATACCCTCCTATCATATCGCCTAAGCCAACAAACACTGCCATATAGCAGAACAAACCTGCCAATAAGAAATCAGACTTTGACTTGGGCGAGACAAAGTAGAACAGCAATGCCACTAAGAATACGAATAGATATATAAACATAAGCTAAATTTGCTGATATTAGATTAATGATTATTTATTCAGCAAACAATAAACTTGCAATCCTGCACTTATCATGGCTACTACTTACTTGAGCATATCCCTTTTTTCTCATCAATTCATATTTGCTTTTGCAAAATGGAATCTCTTTCAAAACTGCCAACAGTTCATCCACAGAAGAATATATAACACAAGATTCCCCGTTGGTTACATCTATATTCTCCAATGCTCCTTCAGTGCCTATTTCCAAAAGTCCGTTGGAAATAGCGTCTAATACTTTACCCTTTGTGCCCGTACCTACAGATATTGGTGTAAGCTGTATGTCATGCGAACCCACTTCGGCAGCATAGTTCTCTACCCAGCTCTTTGTCTCCGAAAAAAAACCAGCCCGAAGCAACCTGTTATTCCAGCCTTCCCAACCCTTTCCCAAAAAAGTAATGGCATAGTATTGCTTAATCTCATCTGCACTGGCTACCATCATTTCCAAAGTTTCATCGCTTGCCTCTTGCATATAGAAATCGTATCTTCCTGCGATTAACAGCTTTATAGGGGAGGAGAAATGTTCTTTCAACATCTCACACGCTATCGAGTCATAAAGCGGGTGATTTAAGAATACAGCATGGGCTGAAGGATTAATACTTTTGTAGAAGTCTCTATCGGCCAAACCCACAAAGTGGTACTTCACTCCCTGACAAAATTTATCCCTCTCTAAACACAAATACTGATAATAGGCATATCCGTTTTTTATCACTGACAGAATATTTCGCATTACAAACCTTTTAGAGAGCATTCTGTAATAGAACAACGACTCACAGTCGGGCATCGTTACAATAGTATTAAAACCCTTGAATTCTGATGCAACACCAGATATTTCCTCCCCATAAATCCAAACCATATCTGGCTTTGATGCTTTTATCTCATCTATTGTTCTATCTGGTAAAGACAGATAAGCCATCAAAGGATAACGAAACAGAACCCTCAAGAATACCAAATGCAGACTGAACATCCATTGCAGCCACTTGGATTTCTCTATAATGACGATTCTTGCACCCAACTCACCTTCTACCCCGCGTATCTCTTCGGATGAAAGCTGATTGGAATTAAATGAATAAATGGTATAATCAATCTGGGTGTCATCCGATTTTGCTTTATGCAAATCACCCAATATCAGATGATAAGGCAATGCAGAAGCAGCTCGATAGTTATTGCGTGTAGGCGTGCATATCGTGATTAAAACTTTCTTCATATTCGTTCTGTTTAATAAATTCGACTCTCGCGTCCATCAAACTCATATCTTAAATTCGTTGGCCGGTCATTCACCTTCTTTGCCGGCACGCCGGCTACCACTGTAAATGGCTCTACGTCTTTGGTAACAACGCATCCTGCAGCACAAACGGCTCCCTCACCTATAGTTACGCCTGGCAGAATGATGACGTTCGGGCCAATCCATGCCCGTGTGCCAATCCTTACCATCTTCTTCTCAGTCTTTGAACAGGCAAAATCGATATCCCGATAGTCATGCTGCTCCGTATAGACAGATATATTAGCCGAGAAATTCACATGTTCTCCAATCTCGATTCCATTTCGAGCATCCAACAGATTGTTATACCCAATTATCGATCCTCTACCTATTTTCAGTTTATAGGGGCACCAAATCTCGGTTTGGTATCTTAGCACAACATCTTTATCCAGCTCGGCTCCCAACCCAGAATACGCCCATTTACGCAAATGCTTGGAGGGCAATTTAGATATATAAACCATAGAGAATTTTTCCCAACCTGAATAGGTCAAACTAAGAATGCCCTTATATGGAATAGATAAAATTCTCAATAATGAACCATTTCTCTTCCATGCATGATAAGCAAACGATTGCCAAGGATAAACCAAAGCAACAAGAATAGTCTTTAAATAAGAAAGTGCTAATAGAACAAATACTAAATTCAACATCGTGTTATCAAACCAACTCTACTTAAACTTTTATCAATTACCTGGTGTGCAAAATATGACAAGGCTATAGTAATGACAAAGGTTAGGCACGCTATCAAATAGACACTATCAAACATTCTTGTCAACAATGCTATTACCGGGAAATTAATCATATAAATCTCTAAAGTGATCGTTCCACAAAAACGTAACACCTTCTTTAGTTTATCCAACTTGTACGAATCAAGTAAAATGGCAATAGTTATCAAGAATGGAATTGAAAATATAGAATAAATGATTCTATCTACCATGATGCAGGAAAAAGAAAACATGTTTGCTATAAATATGATAGAAATCATCAAGAAAAGAGAACCGAATTCCAAATATGGTATATGAACTTTACGGTATACAAATTTTGCTCCTACTACACTTATAGCGAAAATAGGTATTCTATTTACAACAACTTCATTCCTTCCTACGTGTGTACTCAAATAATAACACATGCAGCAGAACAGCATAATTAAGGCCAGCCCCCATTTATACTCTGATAAATGGTATAGTAAAGGCATGATGATATAACATATCAAAATTAACTCTATAAAATAGTAAGGATTATCCCCTCCTAACCATGAAGTATAGAATGTTATATCTGCCCCCAAACCTGCAAGTCCTGTATGTTTGGTATAGGATGTATAAAGAAAATAAGGGAAAGCTAATAAAATATAAGTAGGCAGAATTCTGATAACTCTTTTTTTATAAAAAGAAATTAACTTGGGGTTCTTTTTTATAGAGAAATATAATCCAACCGCAGATAAGATAAGAAAAATATCTACTCCTATTTTCCCGGTTCTAGTGATAGTCTTTAGTAAATCAGGGCCAGAGGTATACAGAAAGGCATGAAATGTCAATACCAGCAGAATTGCCACCCCCATCAATTCCCCTCTATACTTGGATATTAGACCTAAATCGTTAGTTTTTTTCACTATTGTGAATTATAAAATATTTTGTGACATCATATAGATTTGCGTAATATTGAGCACCTGCCCGTGTGAGATGCAGGCCATCATGGCTAATCAACTTCCCCGATGGAGTAAAAATACGACATGTACCATCGGAGTTCATCATCACATCCATGGGATTGATAAATTTGTCCCCGAATACACGAAGTTCCTGCTGGTTAAATCGGACTATTTCCTCAGGAATCCGCACCACTTGCTGATAATAGCCCTTACGTCCGTGATTATAAATCACGCCTGCCGTGGAAAAAAACTTCTTGTCGCCTACCCTATAAAACTTCTTCGTCATCATCTTGGGCAAATAATCCTTAAAGCGAGAATAATCACCATGAGTCGCCAGAAAAACGTAGTCGGCCCGCTCGATGCGTTGACTTAAAACAGAATCACCCGTGTCACGATACGAAAGATTCATCGACTTGCCTACACCTGCCTCACGCAAGACGTTATACCAATCGCGTCCATAGCTGTCACCAACTACGAGGACATTCTTTCTACCATTATGCGGAAAATCGATATTACAACCATAAACTGCGCTATTATACTCCTGTGGTTCCCACGTTGACGGTCGATTCTTTACTATATCTAATTCTGGAACATCCCTTACCACCCCATGGCTTGTGTAAAGTCTAAAAGAGGCAAAGCCCAATCCGCCTACAAAAAAGAGACATAGCCACAAAACCATCTGCATTCCCAACCGATAGTTCTTCATCACACAATCCAAAGGTTTCTCTATCAGCAGATAGGATAAATAACCAATTATCAGAGAGCCTCCTATGAGCAAGACGTACTCTCCAACTGATAATTCATAATTGACGCAATAGCGATAAAAAGCTAAAAAGACCTGATGCCACAGATAGAGACTGTAACTTGCTACCCCCAATTGTACTATCCACCGCACATTCCACGGATCAGGCACCTGCTCTGTTTCTGCGTTAAGATACAGTAACCACGCTGTCAAAGCCACCGTAAGAATGACAACCAGTTTACCATGCTCTATATCCAAGCCCGATGCTATCATCAGAATAAGTAACAATAGCCCAATCCGTTTCAGCAAGTAGTCTTTATGCCTCACTTCCGTCCTGCAAGGCAGCAGAGCAACACAACCTCCACACATAAACTCAAACAACCTGCTGGGCAACATATAAAAATGAACAGCAGTGGGAACCTGTGGCAGCAAATAGATGATAAGCGAGATCAATCCTATGACAAGCAACACCATCAAAGACGACTTATGCCCTCTCGGTGCGAACCGATGAGTCAACATCAAGACCAACGGAAAGACTACATAAAACTGTACCAATAAACCTACATACCAAGTATGCATTAGCGGCTTGAAATCGTTGGAGACATCCCAATAGTCGCCCGCCGTAATATATTGAATGAAGTTGTTTGAAAACAACAAGCTGCCCAAGGCTGTCTCCGCAGTGTTCTTATAGCTGTCTGGTAACATCAGGAAGTAGCCAAGCAACAACGATACCGCGCAGACCACTACCACCAATGGCCACAAACGAGCCATTCGACCGAAAATAAATCTCCAGTAGCCAAAGTTGCCCCGCTCTAATGAGCGGACAATGCTTTTAGTAGTGAGATAACCCGCGACAACCAGAAAGACCTCTACACCTAAGTAACCGTATGTAAAGATCCCCGCATGAAAGAGAATTACCGCAATAATCGCTACTCCTTTGAGAAAGTCTAAAAATGTAGAACGTGACGTAACCTGCATAAGTTATAATTCAAAAGATGACTTTTGGGGAAACTTTTCTTCAAACCAATCGATGAGCAACCCCTTTGCCGTCTCGAAATATTCGTCTGTACAGAAAGATGAGTCATTCAGGCATAATGACTTGATATCTGGATCGAACATGGCTTGGCGTATCATATCCATATTCTCCTCACAGATTGGAATAATACGCTTTCCATTTAATTTAGTTGGATAAAAACGATTTGAAGCCAATTGCCAATATCTAAAAAAATAATTATTGATGCTAACATCTTCTCTAAATTTTGAACAACTCTTGGCTAACACTTCCGGCTCCTTCTCCCATACCTCATTATAAACAGTTTTTAAAAAAGCCTTTTCATTATGAGGTGTGTAAAAATGGCAGAACTCTTTTCGCCCAAAAAGCCGAATAATATAAGCCTGCAATCTATATTTCCAACCTAAATAACTTCCATACCATGCCTTGGAATTACTTTTTGTAACTTCCTTCCTGTTAAAATGGGCATTTAGCAACTGTACGTCGCAAAACTCCATAATACTGATTCCCCATTTTTCTTTTTTACTATAACTGGCACTAATAAAAAGATGCTCCAACGTTGCATCGCATGGTAAACCTTCTTTAAAATAATAGTCAGGTTTAATTGGCCTATTAATAAACATATCATCATTAAACACTACAAAATGTTCACTAAGGCCACTTATCCGATGTAGATTGTCCTCTATTGTGTTGGCTTGGAATGTTGGTAAAAACTCTTGCGGGATAAAATCGCGATGATCAACATAGGTTACTTTGGACAAAGCCCAGTTTATCCACTCCGGTTTCTGATTATCGGCTACAAAATATATATGATTCACCCAAGGTGCATACTGTTCCACAGCTCTAAACCAATAACGTAGAAAATCCCAGTCACGATATCTGGCAGCACTATTCTGATAAGCAGAGCCTTTGTAAAAAGCCTTTTTCTTCTGCCATTCCACATCCGAACCATCTACCCAATATATAACAAAATCAATATTCATAATTGCAACTTAAGTATTTAACCAGAGTTTGACAAATTGTTAATTACCTCTACACAGCATTAGACAAAATGATGACACCTTAATTACTTCTCCTCTGTAATATAACATTAATGAATAAACACCTTATTGGTCCTCAAATATAAGTATAATAACTTCGTTATAGGCACTTAGTATTTATCCTTATAAAGTCATCTTGCAGGAGCCTGGCGTTCGCGTTCATTTCCGGATTGTTATACCATCTATCGGGTGATACCACTATTTTATCTTCATTTCTTGACAGGTATTGTGCCCACCAGCTCAGCGTGCTGTTAGATATAATGAAATGCTTACAACTATACATCATTCTGAAAGTTTCCCACAGGGGATTTGTCTCCGGCTCATAATAGCACGGTGCGTCTATCTTAAGCGTTTGCTTTACCCACTCTATATCATTTGAGCAGAAGAAGAATACCGGGTTATCTACCTTCTCCAGAATTATATCTATTGCTTTGCGATAGTAATCCTCATCACACACATAAAAATCATTTCTGAACTCTTCACTTAAGAAGTCGCCCCTTCTTATATGCACGCAGACCGTATTGTTCTGTGTAATTGTATCATAAAGCTCCCTGTTTGTATCAAGAGGAGCATGCTTGGGAGTAAATTCCTGCTGGAGAATGGGCTTGATGCCCTGAAAGAAGTCGGGATTCTCAAACTTACCGTACATCACCAGATTGCTCATTTCTTCTGACTTCTCTACTATCTCTGCATATTCAGAGTAGTTATGGTTGTTGTATTCAGAAAACAACAAGCCTCTCTTCCTGAATCTACGAAACCATTTTGTTTTGCTTATATGACTGCCGAAGAATCTACTTGACAACTGGAATAAAAGATAAATAGATTTCTGCCGGAAAGAGCCATATTTCATGGTTAGATTCCCGTTGTCTACACGATATGGCACGACACAAAAATCCTCAAAGGTGTCCTTGTAGTCTTTTTCCCCAGCCTTATGCTGCGACAAAAGGCTGAAATTAAACACCATTTCGTCTCTCTTATTCCGAAGTTCCATCAGCTTCCGTGCAAAAGCATATTGAAACATCTGATTACCGGTACGCCCTGAAAAATAGTTACAAATCATATCGTTGTATCAAGAAACTTTGTTTATTGTGTTTATATACAGAGGCCTTGTTTATATCGTGCGCTTCAAATTACATATCTTAACCTTCACCATATTGCGCTCTTGGTTGTTCATCACGATGAAATATACTGCCGTCATGATTACAGCCACCGAAACCAAGCATTCCGTCAAAAATTCAAAGAAAGAACTTCTAAATAACAAAAGTCCATGTAGAAATCCCAAAATCATGAAAGACAATACAGTTGTTATCACACATGGAGCAACCGCTTTTTTATAAAACCCTATTATATCAAATTTGCTTAAGTTCTTTTTTAACATCAACGGAAAAGTATTTCCGACGATAATCTCTTCCGCCAATGTAAGTGCAAAAGGAGCTGTCGGGCTATAACCATGACGCAGAAGGAAATATGATATTGGCAAAATAATCAAAAGAGCCATACCATGAATCATAGACAATAGCTTATTGTTTCCTGTTGCATTGATGGTATACTGAATAGGAGAAAAACAAATTGCAACCAAAAGGATATATATAGAATACTGGCACAATACTGCCGTATATTCAGGGGGAGTTTTCAACCAAAGCTTTAGTATGTAGTCGCAGTTAAAAATAAAAGGAACTGTAAGTAGAAGCATAAAACTATATGCAAATTTTGTCGATAATACAATGAGTTCATTCATCCTATTATAATCTCCCGACGAGTATGATTTTGTAATTGCGGGACGAATAGAGATCATGAAATTATTTGCAAAACCAACTATCGCCCCATATACCGTATTGGCAAAGCCACAAGCTGCATTGATTGCTACCCCGTAGAAAAGATTGAGCAAGATGTTGACGCCCTGATTCTTCGTCACCAAGCTGAAGTCGCCAAACAACTGCCATCCGGAGAAAACAAGTATAGGCTTGGAGATACTCCAGTCTGCTGACCATCGGAAACGACACTCCGCGAATGAGCGTCTGCAGTAAACATAGTATATCAAGTTAATGACCACCGTGAAAGTTAACAGCGCCGCTCCATAAACCATCAGTCTGTCATACGGTGTGATATAGAGTACATAGCACGCTATCAGTTTGAAAAGCGTATCGAGAATACCGACATAGGCAAAAACCTTCATCCGCTCATGGGCTATGATGGCAGCATTGTATGGGCTCTGAACCAGCGACAGCATCGTCATCAGGATGGAGGCCTGATAGACCACATTGGCAGCAACTTCTCGCCCAATAGGAATATTGAGCTTATAGTTTACCAGCCAAAGTCCGATGGTTTCACATACTACAAAAAAAATGGCTGCCGTTACAATATGAACATTGAGTGTTGCCGCAAATGTACGGGCCAGACGCTGTGAATCGTTTTTGCCAAGTTCGAAAGCTAAAAAGCGTGAGGTTGCACCTGCCAACGAGCCGTTGACAAAGGTAAACATAGCAACGATTCCTGCAACCACCTGATATACTCCCAAATCGTCGACGCCAAGAACCTGCAGGATAACCCTTGAAGTGTAGAGCGAAACTACGAGATTAAACAACATTCTCCCATACAGGAACAATGTGTTCTTGGCAATGGTTTTATTGGAAGAGATTTTTTCCATTAAAAATATAAATTAGGAAATAGACATTTTGTGGCCCTCATTCCGTTTTGCCCTGACGTCCATTGAGTTCCAATAATATGTTAGTCGAGGATACTCATTGATATTGAAATATGCTTGATATGCAGGGTTTTTCGGGAGATTCAAGAGAGACTCGTGCATCTTTTTTCCCGCTTGGGAATCACCAAAATAGATTTGATTACAGAACTGTTCCCACATTCCATTCTTTAAGTCTTGATCAAAATCATGGAGCATATTGTGAGTAAAATACATTCGCTTGCGCCAGTTGACATGAATGTTCTCTTGTTTCAAATCAGAAAGATTTTCATCCAGATTATCCTGATTTGAATACATATTCTGAGCAAATGTCAATCCGCTCACATCATTCCCTTCCAAAATCTCTTTTGCATACATACATATTGAATCTTTCGGGAACAAATCACTGCCTTCATGCATCCTTTCAAAAATAAACTTTGAGATTCCAACTTCTTGTCGGAAACGGAAAGGTAGAACACATTCTTCAATTGGGACGGTACCCTCATTGAACAATATTCCCTTTTGTGCCCCGCTTCGAGGATATATTTGTAAGCCTATTGTCGTGAAAGGAAAAATAGGCTTGAATGTCAAATCAGGAATTATTGGATGGACGTAAATAACACCAACGGGATTCGCTTTGATATCCTCATCTGTGAGAGGTCGGTATTTATCATATCCAACACTAATCGTCGATGCAAAGAATGCTGCTACGTTTATATCTGTAGTAAAATCCACCACGCCGGTTTTGAAGCCATAATGTTGAGCAAGACCATAATAATTCATATTAATAAAAAATGGACGCCTTTCCGGCTCTAAAATAATTCCTCTGTCAAACATCATCGACAGAGGATTTGTCAAAAGAAGAGCTATGAAATCTTCACTTAACAGATTTGACCTCAAATGTTTAGGACGAAATTGTTTCAGAACGAGAGGATTTCCCTGACTATCATACTCGTCTCTGGCAAATGATGAGAGAATGTGAGGGTACTCCTTTCTTTGTCCTCTATAAATAAAACCACAATTACGCAGATTCGGTTTCAATGTATGTCTACGTTTTTGAGTTTGTACGACGATGAATTTATCCTCGTCAGCGTGGTTGTAGTATTCCATATTTATAGAATGCCAACTCTCTTCCATATTTGAATCAATGTGGCCGTTAGCATCTCTTTTAGCAATGATTTCACTGCTCTTTCGCTTCAAAATATCAACTAACTGAAGTAAATTGGGTAGTTTGGCTGCATCAATATCTTGATGTGACATATATAGTAAACGATATTTGTTTGTGATTATTCAAATATACAATTTGTTCAGCAGTTTTCTTCTTTATCCTTATATCCCGCACCACAATAGTCTCTGATATTTTACAACATCCTGAGCAACAAAAATTTGTTCAGGATTTTGCCATGTCAAAGAAATCACTTAACTTAGTGGTGCAAAAACAAATTAGCAATTCATTAACACGACATGGAAATATACAAATTAAATCTGAGGAACAGACCCCATTCGGAGGAATTTTTCACGTCATGGAGCTTTTTGAGCGTCTTCGTCGCATATCATCGAAGAAACCCTCGGGAAAGCGGTCTGTCTCTATTGGGTACGATTATAGCGAGATTATACATTCTCTCATGTGCGTGTATCTCTGTGGAGGCTCATGCGTCGAGGATGTTTCCAACCATCTTAGAGGGCATCTGAGCCTGCATCCTTTATTGCGTGCTTGTAGTTCAGACACCATCTTACGTATGATGAAAGAACTTTCCTGCGACAACATCACATACACATCCGATACCGGAAAAGACTATGACTTCAACACCTGTGACAAGGTGAACGAATTGCTTATCAATGCACTTGTCTCCACGGGACAGCTTGTGCCAGAAGGTGAATACGATCTTGATTTTGACCACGAGTTTCTTGAGGCAGAGAAGTATGATGCAAAGATGACCTACAAGCACTTTTTTGGATACAGTCCCGGTGTGGCAGTTATCAACAATATGGTCGCTGGCATTGAGAATCACAACGGAAACGCCAATGTCAGATTTCATCAACAAGACACCCTTGAGCGTTTCTACACAAGACTTGAGGGTAAGGGTATAACCATTAACCGTTCCCGTATGGATTGTGGCTCATGCTCTGAGGAAATAGTCAAGACTGTTGCCCGGCATAGCAAATTTTATTATATCCGTGCAAACCGTTGTCAGTCAGTATATAACGATATATTCGTATTGAGAGAATGGAAGTGTGTGGAGATAAATGGCATTGAATACGAACTGAACTCAATTCTCGTCGAGAAATGGAAGTTTTAAGTTCTTTTGTGTACATATACAAACTGAAACAAGGGAATGATATCACTTGATTGATCTATCTCTGTTTCTCCCTTTAAAACTCGCACTATTCCGGTAAAAAGTTATTTGTTTCTATGTAAGAACCAACTAGTTTCCCAGCGAGAAGCTATTAGATCTTCGGACAAAATCGTATATCTCGTATTAACTGTCGAAGACGGTCGTTGCCGACTTTATTTGTAACGCATCATATAGTCTTTCAAGCGCAAAGCCTGTTGCTTTGTTATTTGTCGAAAAATTACAAACCTCTTAATTACTTCTTTTCCATCTTCGTCAATAATTCGACCAAGAGAAACATTAAGTAGTATAGATGGAAGCGAGGATACTCCATTCATATTTATGTAAACCTGTTTCTTCTGGATAATTGCGTTTTTTATATTGTCATACAAAACTTTCCCAGCAATCTCCAAGTTGTTAGTATCTCGGAGAATATCATTCATTATAATATCCATACTATTTTAATTTACCATTCAAAATCATTAATGACCTCTTCTTCCTCCGTTTTAGATAAATCAACCTCAAAATAGATTAATGTACCTGGGAATGAGAAATTAGTGCTAACAATTGTCGTATTCTTATTTTGTTTCACGACAAGAGCACTACCACTAAATATTCTGGCGGAAGTACTCCCATTTAGAATATTTGAAAGACCGAAGCCCCTGTTTCTCTCTGTCGAGCGAACTGTGAAATTATCCTCTATGGCTTTTGCCAAAGCATCTTTATCTGTCCCTATTGCCGGTTCGATCTTTCTAACTGAATTAGCTATACCAATACCGAAATCAGAAATAGCGGCGTGAAGCATACTAGTGTCTTCTTTGTACATAACCAAAGAAAATGCATTATTCCGTGCATGTGCGTGATCAAAGACATTGTAATAAGCTTCTGTCATTATTTGACTGATTACGCTCAAATCCCGATTGCGAAAATAATTTCTCTTAAAATAGTTTTCAACTCTAGGTACGTATAAATCCTTCTCCGAATCTACTATTCTCCAAAGATTGAAAATGTTAGTTCCTCCCTTGACATCTACATGGTTCTTGCCATTACTCCAATATTCTGAAAAATACAACTGATTGTAAATATAGTCAAATACATTCTTGTTTTTATCATAGGATATAAAAACTCTATTTCCTATATCAAACAGATATTGAATAAGATTTGCTAATGTCACCAAATGAAATGGGAGCAACTCGCTTATTTTTATTGAACTGTCGAAATCTAATATATATTTTTCATCTCTACAGTTTTTGAATCTTAGGACGCAATCATTAATTTTGCGCAACCAATAGGCCTTATTACAATTCTCAAATATGATATACATGTTCATTTAGAACTTCCGTAGTATGTGTTATAAGTCAAATTCCACATAAAAGTTGTCGAAGACAAACGTCTTATTCCATCCGCAATAGCGATAGCTCGTAGCAATGTTCTAGCGGCAATAGGTACTAGTGCTCCTCATATAACGATAATAGTCATCTATTTCCATAAATACCTCTTATATTGAAGAGCAATTTGTGGGTAATTAACGGGCATTTATGTTAGAGTAAGGCTAGCGAAGCGCACAACTCTAACTCCTTCCTCACTGCTATGTGTGCGGAAGGGATGGTCAGAAAAATAGATTCTCCACATCAGAGAGACTGGTACCGATCGCTAATCATCGCTAATCACTGTGTGACATTTGGTAGACGACTCTCGCAGAGCTGTGCTATGTTTCGTAAGGTTGCTAACGCAAATTGCTTGCAAATTTACGACTTTTTTGGCAATATAGCAAGAAATTGACGCACGAAAAAGATGTAAACGTTCTATTTCCCGCCCACACCCACTTTAACCGCCTTGTATAAGGCGGTTGCAGTGATGAGGGAGGCAATAAACTTTTTCTGATTTAACATTTCTCCTTGTAGTAGCAAGGCAAAAGTG
>Ga0256406_1003463_pt1 | contig 19599 bp, 19 predicted proteins | sample RumenRJG_03DNA_FD_185986 | JGI IMG/M metagenome (GOLD analysis project Ga0256406, IMG submission 185986) | Bovine rumen microbial communities from Lethbridge, Alberta, Canada - RJG_03 | ecosystem: Host-associated > Mammals > Digestive system > Stomach > Rumen | place: Canada: Alberta | collected...
GATGCGAGAGGCTATTGCTGAATTGAGAAATTCTGTTGCTGGTCAAGATGAATCCTAAAGTAGGGCAGAAAATGATAAAAAGTACGTATTTTTATTTGTAAAATATAAAAGGCGAAGGTGCGGCAGTTGGGGGTTAATTATTCGTCAAAATAACTAAAAAACTACACCTCAAAATACAATAATATGTACAAAATGCCTGAAACCTCACCCCGGCAGTTAGGGACTACCCCTAACACGGCCCCCTGAAAACATCGGCAGTTAAGGGTGTACACACCTAACTAGAGTGAGTAGACGGGTAAGTTAGGTGTTGACACTTAACTGCCGGGTATTATTGGAAAAGGAAGTTAGGGGTGTACACACCCGACTGCCGGGGTTCCTCTTCCCGCCACTGAGTTTTTTTGATTTGTGGATATGAGGAGAATGAAGTAGGCAGTGCGGAGAGTGTGGACAATAAATATAGGAAGAAACAGCAATTGCGCTGAAGATGCGCGGAGCTGAAGATATATAGACAGAAATAATTAAGACGCGGTAACGGCGTCCAGGGAGAAATGAAAAACTAATGTACAGCAAGAAGATCGAACCATTCGAAAAGAAACTCTGGCTCTCCTCACCGACAATGCACGGGGAGGAACTGAAGTACGTCACGGAAGCTTACGAGACCAACTGGATGTCCACAGTCGGCGCGAATATTAACGAGGCTGAGGCTGAGATAAGTAGAATAGTGGGCTGCAAGTATGCAGTCGCTCTCTCCGCGGGAACAGCATCCCTGCATCTCGCCATGAAGCTTGCGGGAGAAAAATATTATGGAAAACCAAGAGCAGGTGTCGGCGCTGTTCAGGGCCATAAGGTTTTCTGCTCTGATATGACATTCGACGCGTCCATCAATCCTGTCGCTTATGAAAACGGCGAGGCTGTGTTCATCGACACAGAGCGCGATACCTGGAACATGGACCCGGAGGCACTGGAGAGAGGATTCGAGCTCTACCCGGACGTACATATTGTTATTATAGCACATTTATACGGAACTCCGGGAAAAATTGATGAGATCCGAGAAGTTTGTGATCGGCACGGGGCTGTGATCATCGAGGACGCGGCTGAGAGTCTGGGGGCAACGTATAAATCCAAATACCCGAGAAATGGTGAAGATGTGGGTAGGCGAGCAGGAGCGTACTGGCGTGAGACCGGCACCTTCGGTGACTATTCCTGCATCTCTTTCAACGGCAACAAGATCATCACAGGATCCTCCGGTGGAATGTTCCTGACAGACAGCAAAGCTGACGCGGACCAAGTGAGAAAATGGAGTACACAGAGTCGTGAGGCCGCTCCCTGGTACGAGCATGAGGAGATCGGCTACAACTACAGAATGTCCAACGTGATCGCGGGAGTGATCCGCGGGCAGATTCCGCATCTGGAGGAACATATAAAACAGAAGCGGGGGATTTATGAGCGGTACAAAGCTGGATTCAGTGACCTGCCGTTTATTCATATGAACCCCTACGACGCTGAAAAGAGTGAGCCGAACTTCTGGCTTTCGTGTCTGATCATTGATCCAGATCATATGTGTAAGACTGTCAGGGGTGAAACTGAGCCGCTGTATATTGCAGAGCACGGCAAGTCCTGCCCGACAGAAATTTTGAACGCAATTTCTTCCATCAACGCTGAAGGTCGTCCAATCTGGAAGCCGATGCACATGCAGCCTATCTATCGTATGAATCCATTCATTACCAGAGAAGGTAATGGCCGCGCAAAGACGAATGCGTATATCGATGGTAGTGGTGTTGACGTCGGAGCTGATGTATTCCAGAGAGGTCTCTGCCTGCCTAGCGATAACAAGATGACTGCTGAGCAGCAGAACAGGGTTATCAAAGTAGTTAGGGCTTGTTTTGAGTAAAGAAAGACGGGTGATTCTGCATGATTTTTAAAGAACAGTTTACAGTACATGTTCAAAATAGAAAAGGACATGGATATACGGATGGTTATGATTTTCTAGACTATTGGGAAGAACATAGCGGACAAGTTGCAAAGAAGTGTTCAAGAATAGGTTGCAATAACAAGGCAGATTGTGGTGGTCATGTATATAAATATGGAACTGGTAGCCACCCGCATTATTATATTGTTCCCCTATGCAATTCTTGTAATCAGAAAGAGTTCCCAAATGGATTTGATGTCTATGCTGACAATCTTGTAGATGCTCCAACACAAGATTGAGAAATATATAGTGAAGGATTATTTCGAATGACTATGTCAAATGCTGATAAGATTTTAGGAATTTTAGATTTCATAGTTTTGTTTGGGTTAATTACACTAGGCTGTTTTACTGGAAAAGCTGTGATGAATACTGTAACTGACACAGTACTTGGTTTTAATGGACCCGCAATAGGAGTTCTAGCTTTCGGAGAACTTATTTGGAATGCAATTAGAAAAAAGTTACAAAAACGATGGGATTCAGCGAAGGGCAATAACAGAATATGAGAGGCTATCAAAAGTTCATCATAGGGATACTTGGGGCAACAGCGGTTACTTCTGTTGTTCTTGATACTAGGGGACGAAAAAAAAGAAAAAAAGATACACAAGAGCCTTTTTACGAGAGCCATCACCAACCGTGTGGCTTTTATGAGAAGCATATGAAAAGACCACTAGATTGCATTCTGGCTTCTGGTGCTCTTGTTGTATTTTCTCCAATTCTTCTAGCTACTTCTGTCCTAGTCAAAAAGAAGCTAGGCTCTCCAGTTCTATTCACACAAGATCGCCCAGGAAAAGATGAAAAAATCTTCAAGCTTTATAAGTTCCGGACAATGACTGATGAACGAGACGAGAATGGTGAGTTACTTCCAAATGAAGTCAGACTCACTAAGTTTGGAGAAAAACTTCGAAGCACAAGTATAGATGAACTACCTGAACTAATCAATATTGCTGAAGGCGATATGGCTATTGTTGGGCCAAGACCTTTGCTGAAAAGATACCTTCAATATTATACAAAAGAGGAATGTAAGCGTCATGATGTGAGACCAGGACTTACAGGATTAGCACAGGTTACTAATAATGGGAATTTGGATTGGACTGACAAGTTCAAGGTAGATGTAAAATATACGGAAAACATTTCTTTTAAGAATGATCTAAATATTATCTTAAGAACACTATGGACAGTACTAGTAAGAAAAGATACGGCGATAGATGGAATAGAACCACTCGATATAGAGAGGGGGGGTAACCTCTATCGTAGATATATTAAGAGACTCCTTGATATCATTTTATCAGGAACGGCGGTCGTTATTCTCAGCCCAGTGCTGTGCATAACTGCAATATTAGTTCGCAACCGACTTGGATCTCCTGTTCTTTTTACCCAAGATAGGCCAGGAAGGAATGAAAGAATTTTTAAACTTTATAAGTTCCGATCGATGACAGACGCAAGAGATGAAGAGGGAAATCTATTGCCGGATGATGTTCGACTGACGGCTTTTGGAAAGAAACTTCGGTCCACATCCATCGATGAACTTCCGGAATTGTTTAATATTTTGAAGGGGGACATGTCAATAGTTGGCCCAAGGCCTTTATTAGTACGTTACCTTCCATATTATACAGCAGAAGAAAGACATAGACATGACGTAAGACCTGGCTTGACCGGATGGGCTCAAGTTAATGGCAGAAATTTTATTACATGGGAAGAGACTTTCAAATTAGACATAGAATATGTAAAGAAATGCTCTTTTCAGATGGATTTTAAGATTATCATGCTGACTATAAAGAAAGTTTTGTCTCATGCAGATATTACTGATGCTACACAAGGAACCAAGGATAGCAGCGGTCGGCATGTTCATGATGCATTAGATATAGAACGAGGTGGGAGAAGTGTTACCTGAGATAGGAAGCAATTTTTGGGAATATGATCTTAGCCATCCTAGAACGCACAAATTCTGGTGGGAAAGCAATTCCTATCATTCATACTTTTTTAAGTCAGGCCGGAATGCAACTAAGGCAATAGGAATTAGTCTACAAAAGTGCGAAGAAAAGAAAATATTACTTCCGGCATACTTATGTGAGACGGAAGTCGATCCATGGAAAGATCTGGGCTGGTCGATATGTTTTTATCAGGTTAATAGAGATTTCACTATTTGCGTAAGTGATCTAAAAAAGCAAATTGTGAAATTTCAACCCACTGTGGTATTGGTTCAATCGTATTTCGGATTTTTACAAGACAGCCAAGGATTAAAAGAAATATTAGAGTTATTTCGAGAAGCCAATGGCATTGTTATTGAAGATATTACACAATCCTTATTCACAGATAAGTCGATTTGTTATGCAGATTTTTATGTTGCGTCGCTTAGGAAATTCTTGGCAATTCCGGATGGCGGAGTCCTTATTTCTCTCAAAGAGCTGAAGTTCGCGTCTACAGCAGAGTCAAATCCAGATATTGATCAAATGGCAAAAAAAGCTTTTTCCAGAAAAAAGGAATATTTTTATACATTAGATCCGAGCACAAAGCTTGATTTCAGAAAACTTTACCAGGCATTGAATGAACTCATCGTAGTTAATGAAAATCTTAGTTTGATCAGTCCTCTATCAAAAGAAATAGTTGCTCATATGGATTTTGATGAAATTTGTAGCACTCGTAAACAAAACTATTCTATCCTATATCAAAATCTTATGAATTTAGATCAAATAAATATTGTCACTCCTGAGATTGAATATAAGGATGAACAAGTTCCTTTATATTTGCCTGTCTACTTCAAAAGTTCTGAAATCAGAAACCAGATAAGAGGCGAGATGGCTAAAAGAGATATTTATTGTCCCATCATCTGGCCAAGACTAAGTAGCACTGAGGTTGATAATGTGGAATCGCTCTATATATTTGATCATATTTTGTGCCTCCCTATAGATCAAAGATATGAATCAGAAGAAATGTCTAGAATTTCGGAAACACTATTTTACCTCTGTAAAAAAATAAATGGAAGTGCATTATCATGAAAACTCTTGCAATCATTGGTGGTGGATGGGTCGCATCCTATTATGGAAAAAATGCAAAAGAGATGGGGATTAAAACAGTAGCTTTTTCATTAAAGAGTGGTGTGGCCGATGTAAATGCATTCGATAAACTTTACGAAGTAGATATTCTTAATTTTGCAAAGCTTTTAGAAATTTGCAGAAAAGAAAAAGTAGATGGTGTAGTCCCAACTACAGAGCTTACCATTGCTTCAGCTGCCTATGTGGCTAAGGAGATGAAGCTGGTTGGCATCCCATATGGAGTAGCTACAGAAATAACCAATAAGTATCGCAATAGAAATGCTGTAAAAGATATTAAGGAATTAAAGAACCCTCAATATTCTGAAATAAATTCATTCCAAGAGTTAGAAGAACTCGATTTTCAATTCCCAATAATACTGAAACCTACGTCTAAAGGCGGCAAACGAGGAGTTGTTGTAGTTAATAATAAAAATGAACTGAAAAACGCATTTGATTATACCCTGAAGGATTCCGGAAATACTCTTCCCATAATTGTGGAAGAATATGTAGAGGGCGATATGGAATGCTCAGTAGAGAGTATTTCGTATAAAGGGAAGAATTACATTATTCAGATTACGGAGAAATGGACGTCCGGGGCTCCACATTGTGTAGAACTTGGACATCATCAACCAGCAAATATTTCTGAACAGATGAGATCTTCGGTTATTCAAGCAGTCGATAAGGGATTATCAGCGATTGGAATTGAAAACGGGGTCTGCCATACAGAAATAAAAATCAAGGGCAAAGATATTTTTTTAATCGAATTTAATGCAAGACCCGGTGGTGATCATATTTCTTATCCGTTGGTTGACCTAAGTACGGGCTATCCTTATCTGAAAGAGGCAATAAGGGTGGCTCTTGGAGAGTTCAAACCGCCTGTAATTGAAGAAGCAAAGGCCAAATATGCTGGAATTATTCTTATTTCTGAGCAGACTAAGAAGTATGAACCATTGTTTGAAAAGTGTGAACAGTACAAATGGTGTTATGAAAAACACAAGGTATCAAATACATTAGGCACTATTGTTCACAACAACAGTTATGGTACAAACTATTTCATCTATGTGGATGATGAAAGACCTGATTTTGAAAAGCTGATTAAGGAAGTATGATGAAAACAATTCTTATCACAGGTATCGGCGGACTCACGCCAAGATCCATTGCACTGATTATTCGCGAGCACCATCCGGATTATAAACTTATAGGATGTGATATTGAAAAGAAGGCGATGGGCTTCTTTATGAAAGGCCTTCTTGATGAATACTATATCGCACCCAGGAGTAGCAGTTCTGAATATTTCCCTTGGATTGAAAAACTGATAAAAGAAAAAGGCATAGACTATGCGTTCGTCGAGCCCGAAGCAGAGATTGTAGAGTGGGGAGATTACTACGAGAAGAATGGCAAGTTCCCATGCCCCACATTCATGGGGTGTAAGCTGCTCTCTGAATCGCTGCGTGATAAATCCATCATGGCAGAGCTGCTCAAAGGGACCGATTTCATTCCAAAGACCATCAAGGTCACCCAAGAGAATCCCAGATTTGAAGATGTCGAGAAGGAGATTGGTTTTCCGTGCTGGATTAGAGCCACTGAGGGTACCGGTGGACTAGGCTCTCTCCGGCTTGATGACATCAGCAGTTACAAGAGTTGGCTTTTCATCAATTCAAAGATTCCGGAATTCACGGTATCTGAATTCCTTACCGGTAGGCATCTAGCCAATCAGATGCTCTACTACAATGGAGAATATGTAAAGGGTGCCTCACTTGAATGTGCCGAGTATGTGATGGCAAATACGGCTCCTTCACACGTAACGGGGAATACTCACTTCGGCAGATTCCTGAACGAAGACAGGATCAACAAGTTCTGTGACGATTGTATCAAGTATCTGGAAAAGAAACTGGATGTTCCGGCACACGGTATTCTTTCTTTTGATCTGAAGGAAGACAGCAAAGGCAACCTCAAAGTTACTGAAGTCAATATCAGGCATATGGCATACACCGGCGTAATGGCTCATGTTGGGTTTGACCTAATTGAAGATACCATTCGGATTATGGAAGATGGTAACTGTGATAGTGTGAAACGAGATCAGTACCATCATTATGACAAGCATTATATCTTCCTAAGAGATGTGGATGTAGAGCCAATTATTCTTGAGAATGAAGATATATTTGACAGTAAGGCGCATCAACTTTGATGCATTGATAAATGATTTTAGAGAGGCTGAGTATGTTTAAGACATTGAATTCGGCGGTCAGACGCGAGACTCTATGGGTGCTCGATTTTGCAAGGGGGGGGCCTGAGAAAGCCTTATAACACAATCAAAGCTATTATGGAAGGCAAAATTGATGTAAAAAAATATCAGCGTCATTATCTGAAAAAGCTCATTAGCTATGCGAAGGACAATGTTCCTTATTACCAGAGCGTTTCAGCATCATCTATTTCTGATTTCCCTGTAATCAACAAAAACACGATGAAGGAAAATTATGATGCCTTTCAGTCAGCAGAGTGGAAAGATAAAAAAATTCATACTATGTCCACAAGCGGAAGTACAGGTACGCCTTTTGTAGTCAGGCAGAATCCGAGGAAGCGTAATCAGGTTCTCGCAGAGTTAATGTATTTTGATGAAATTCTTGGGCAGAAGGTAGGAGATAAATTCGCATTCCTTCGAGTTTGGACCAAGTGGGATACGGCGAATAAGTTTACATTCTTTGCTAAGAATGAAGTCCCTATCGATATCACGAGTCTTAGTGATGAAAATCTGGAGAAGGTAAGGCAGATTTTATTAAAAGATAAAGATCTGAACAAAATCATGGGCTATGCATCTACATTCAAGCAGCTTCAGAAATATGTGAAAAGATGCGGGGATAAGCCCACTGATTTCAGTTTGAATATTATTCTCAGTGGATCTGAAATGATGGAACCCGTTGTACGGGAAAAATTGAAAAAGACATTCGGCTGTACGGTTGTTTCAAGATATTCCAACCAGGAAAACGGAGTACTTGGCCAGCAGTGCCCGCATGATGAGGAATATCATATCAACAGTGCAAGCTATTATATTGAACTGTTGAAACTGGATAGTGACGAACCAGCTGAAAAGGGAGAGGTAGGGCGAATCGTCGTTACTGATCTTTTCAATTACGCCATGCCGATGATTCGATATGACACAGGTGATTTGGCTATTGAAGGCGAAGAGTCACATTGCGGATGGAATACAAGGATTTTGAGGAACATTCAGGGCAGACGTGTGAATGCCTGCTACGATACTAAAGGAAATATGATATCACCGTTCCTTCTGGATAAACATATGGAACAGTTTGCTGAATTATCGCAATTCCAGTTCATTCAGGAAGAGAAGAACAGATATATTTTGAAGGTCAATGGTGCAGAAGGCAAGTATTCGGATGATCAATTTATAGATATGCTGAAGGGTTTCCTGGGACAGGATGCAAATATCGAGATTCAGCATGTCAATGATATTCCGGTTGTTGCCTCCGGCAAATACATGCAGATGATCTGTAATTACAAGAAAGAGTAATTGCACTTCAAAGTGAGGTAAGTAATGGATATTTTGGTGGTGGCTCATTTTACAGGTGAATTGGATGGAAACGACAATAGCAGATTTCTTGATCTATGTGAAATACTGCATAAAAATCCTGAAAATAATGTAGAATTGGTCACTTCAGACTTCTCGCATATGACGAAGACAAAGAAACGGGCAAACTTAAGCCTTTTTCCTTATAAGATTACGTTTATTACCGCACCTCGATATCCAACCAATGTATGCGTTCAGAGACTTGTCAGTCACCATGAATTTGGGAATAACCTGAAAAAATACCTGAATGGTAGAAAAAGTCCTGATGTAATCTATTGTGCAGTTCCTTCCATTTCCTGTGCGTATGAAACTGCGAAATACGCTAAGGAAAGACATGTTCGCTTCATTATCGACGTACAGGATATCTGGCCTGAAGCATTCAGGCTAAAATTTAATTACCCGGTTGTCAGTGATCTAGTGTTTGCTCCATTTACGGCAAGGGTGAATTTCGCTTATGCCCAGGCTGATGATATCGTCGCCGTTTCTGAAACCTATGCCAGACGTGCAATGAAGGTGAATAAGAAATGCAAGTCCTATCATTCGGTATTTCTTGGGACAGATTTCAGAAAGTTTGATGTATATCGGGAAGAATTCAAAGTTGAAAAGCCGGAGGATGAGCTCTGGATTGGCTATGTGGGAACCCTTGGTGCATCCTATGACATTACCTGTGTGAGTCACGCAATCAAAAGGATAAATGAAGATCCGGAGGCAAAGGCATTGCTTGAAAAAGCCGGATATGACAAGATCGTTTTCCAGGTAATGGGTGACGGACCGCAGAAAACGGAATTCATGCAGGATGCAAAAAAGTGCGGTATAGAAAGCAATTTCACTGGACAGCTTCCTTATTCCGAGATGGTAGGCAGGCTCTGCACGTGCGACCTGGCTGTAAACCCGATTAACCACGGCGCAGCACAGAGCATTATTAATAAAGTGGGGGATTATGCTGCTGCAGGTCTTGCTGTCATTAACACGTTGGAGAATAAAGAATACCGAAAACTGGTGTACGACTATCATTGCGGATACAATTGTAAGGCAAATGATCGGAACAGCGTAGCGGCAGCTTTGAAAAAGTGGCTGGCGAAGACAGATGAACAGAGAAAGAAGATGGGTCAGAACAGCCGGCGATTGGGAGAAGAAAGGTTTGACAGAAGTAAGACGTACCAGGAGCTGGTGGACTTGATTGAAAAAGCATAGGGATCCCAGTATTTTGTTGATCATTGATTAGAGGTAGGAGGTGAGTGGAAATGGCCGATGCACAGGACAAATATGTACTAGTCGGACAGTCCTATTATCTCAAGAATGCAAAAAGAGATGAGAATGGCCAGCCACATTATCTTCCTGCATACATTGACCTGAAGCAGATAAGCATTGAACATCTGAAGGGTCTTGATAATTGCACGATTACCTTTAACAACAGATTAACTGCTATCATGGGAGTCAATGGTGTTGGAAAAAGTACCATTATTCAGGCTCTTGCGTGCTGTTACCAGCCGGATCATAGAAAACCAGATCAAGCGAAGAAGAAAAAGAAGAAAAAACGGGATCGAAATCAAAGAACTTCATCTGTTGAGCGTTTCCAGTTCAAGTTTTTCTTCAGAACAACAAGTGATAATGACTGGAAGGGCAGCCGATTTACTTTAAAGCATAATATTTATAGCTTAAAAGGGGAAATCCTAAAGGAAGCTGCCTCAAGAGAATATTACAAAGGAACCGACCGCTGGGCACCTCGTTATACAAATCAGCCTTTTAAAAATGTGGTGTATTTTGGAATCGATACCTGTATTCCTGATATTGAGAGCTATAAAAATCTTTCCAGGATTTCATATACTACGCAGGAAATCAGTGAAGGAAATAATGTTCACGAGCAGGTTCTTCATGATGCAGCCAGTATCCTGAATAAGCCATATGAGAAACTGACGGAAAATGTGACTACCAATCGAACTTTTATCGGTGTGCAGACCAGAAATGGTCTTTCCTACTCATCACTCAGTATGGGTGCCGGGGAGCAGAGGGTCATTAATATATTGGAACGACTGTCCCGGGTAGAAAAGCATTCTCTCATTCTAATCGATGAAATTGAACTTTTATTACATCCGGATGCTCTATGCAGGCTGATTCGGAGAATTAACGAAATCGCAGAGGACAGACAGCTTCAGGTTATCTTTACGTCTCATTCCTTACTCATGCAACAGGTATCGGATATTGTAAGCATTAAATATCTGTTGGATGCGAATGGTAAGACACAGGTTTTAGAAAATTTAACATCAACAGCATTGGATGACTTATCAGGAAATAGTTCAAGACCTATAACAATATGGGTTGAAGATAAACTCTCTGAATTCATAATTAAACAGATTGCAAGGGATATTGGAATTCAACAGAAGGTTCAAACTTTTCTATTTGGGGCAGCGAACAATGCATTCGGTATTGCAGCCTCGTTAGTTTTGATGAAGAAAGATGATCCTAATACCTTGATTGTTCTGGACGGGGATGTATGCAAATCAGAAGAACAAAAACTGAGTCAAATCAAAAAATGCTTTTCAGGAACAGAAAAGGATAAAGATAAGCAATATGAGAAAGCATTGTCCTTTATGTCACAGTACAATTTATCAGAGGAAGGGCAACCGGAGAAGTTTTTGCATGGTTTGCTACTGAACTCTGAAGATCAGTCGAATCCTATAGTTCAGGAAGCCTTGAAAATACACAGCGTTTTAAACAATCATGAATGGATAGATAAAATTGCTGAGCGGATAGATAATCGTTCCGATGCTATATATACTGAGATTATAAGAGTTTGTAGTAAAACGGCTGGCTGGAAAGAATTTGTTCGGCCGATTGAAGAGTGGATGGAGCAGAGAGAAGACGTCTGATAATTCACAGATAGTATCACTTGAAGGAATTAGAAAATATAAAGGAAAATGATATTATGAAATTAGCAATTGTTGGTATATGGTATGACGGATATTATGATTTATGGGAGGATTTTTTAGATTTATTTTTCAGATTTTGGCCAGATTGCCCATATCCTTTATATATCATAGATCAAGAAAAAGATCTGAATTTTCCTGTCAAATATAATGCTACTATACTACATGCCGGGAAAGATGCTGAATATAGTAGAAAAGTTCAACTTGCTGTAAGAGAAATAGATGCAGATTATTATTTATTCCTACTTGAGGACTTTTTTATTGGGAAAAGACTAAGTGCAAATGTTTTGACTGAAGTTATGGAATCAATGGTAAATAACAATATTAAATACTATCAGATGCCTATAAAAGAGTTTATTCAAAAAAAAGATAGAGGCAAGATTATTTCAATAACAGCTTCAATGGACTACACATTAACATGCCAACCATCTATTTGGAGAAAAGATTTTCTGACTCAATGTATCGGTACAAGAAATTATAACGCTTGGATATTTGAAGGAATATATAAAACTTCTTCAGTCGCACATTCTGATGAATTTTTAAATGGATGTTTTGTTGACTATTGCAATAGATTAGATTTGCATCATGGTGCATTACAAGGGAAAATCTTACATTCTGCATATAATTACTTTAATAAAATCGGTTATCATTTTCATACTTCCAGACAAGAGCTAGGGATTTTTGGAGAAATTAAGCATAAGTTGAAACAGTTATGCATCAATCTAATTCCGTTAAAACTACATAAATATGCTAAACGAATAATGCACTATAAATCTGTGACCGGCAGATATGAAAAAGAAATTAATGCATTAATTAACGAAATGAATCTTTGAACACATATTTCGAGGCTTAATATGAGAGTATTAGTAACAGGCGCCAATGGATATTTGGGGCAAGGGATAGTAAAGCAACTTCTTGATGATGGAATGAATGTAGTTGTTGCGGATTTTCAGTTAACAAATGTTGATAACAGAGCAGAAAAAAAGGAATGTGACCTCTTTTCAATAACCAATCCATATGAATATTTTGGAAAACCAGATGTTCTTCTTCATCTAGCATGGAGAAATGGCTTTGTGCATAATGCGATAAGTCATATTGAAGATCTACAAGGTCATTACAAATTCCTAAAAGAGATGGTTGATTCTGGAATAAAGCAGATAGCTGTCATGGGCACTATGCATGAAGTTGGATTCTTTGAAGGATCGATAAAAGAGGATACACCAACACATCCTCAAAGTCTTTATGGTGTAGCAAAGGACGCTCTTCGAAATACATTATTTATCATGACGAGGGATAAGGATATCACTGTACAGTGGCTTAGAGGCTACTATATCGTAGGTAATTCGAAATTTGGATCTTCAATCTTCTCAAAGATTACTGTTGCGGAGAAAGAAGGAAAGAAAACATTTCCGTTTACTTCTGGACAGAACCAGTGGGATTTCTTGGACTATGACGAGTTCTGTGAGCAGGTAGCTGCGGCAGTCGAGCAGACTAAGATTGATGGCATTATAAACATATGTTCGGGCAGACCTGAGAAACTTGCTGATAGAGTCGAAAGGTTCATCAAAGAGAACGGATACAGTATTAAGCTTGCATATGGGACCTTCCCTGACAGACCGTATGACTCAAAGGCTGTTTGGGGTGATGATAAAAAAATACATGAGATAATGAAAGGAAGAAAGTAATGGGACTTTCATTAAAGAGAATATATATGAGTCTTTTTCACCCGATATTAAACAAAAAGTTTGGAAAAAATCTTTTTGTGGGAAAGAGGAGCAATATCCGAAATTTAAGTAATATTAAGATTGGCAAGAATGTACATTTCGGAAACGAAATAAGGATTCAATCTTTTGCAAATGAACCCAATATTTATATCGGTGATGATTGTTATTTCTGTCATAGAGATTCGATTTTGGCATATGGCAAAATTCAAATTGGGGGGGGCACTCTTGTAGCTAGCGATGTTCTTATTGTATCGGAAAACCATTTTATAGATCCGTTGTCTGATAAGTATTATAAGGATCAGGAACTGGTTTCAAAACAGGTAACGATTGGCAGTGGTTGTTGGATTGGTGAAAAAGCTGTAATTCTCCCCGGAGTCACAATCGGTGATAAATGCGTCATTGGTGCAGGATCGATAGTTACAAAGGATGTGCCAGATTTTTGCATGGCAGTAGGAAATCCTGCAAAAGTGATAAAGAAGTTTGACAAGGAGAAGAGAAGCTGGGTACCAATCACAAAATGAGGTCGATATGGATAAAATTTGTATCTTGTTATCTTCTTATAACGGTGAAAAGTACATTGAAAAGCAAATTGATACAATTTATGCACAGAAGAATGTAGATGTTTCGCTTTTAATCCGAGATGATGGTTCCACGGATGATACGATAAACATTATTAGTAGATTGCAGGGCAAGTATAAAAACCTATTTCTTGAATGTGGAACTAATGTTGGTTGGAAACGTAGTTTTATGACTCTTCTCAAGCTAGTGGAGAAATATGGTAAATTCGACTACTATGGTTTTTCTGACCAAGACGATCAATGGATGGAAGACAAATGCATAAGAGCGATTGATATAATTTCAAAAATCAATGTCGATAGTAAGTGTGAACCTGTTTTATATGGATCAAATTTATTCATTACAGATGAAAATAAGAATGTAAAAGGTAAACTCTATAACTCTATCAAGGACTTAGATAGTGTTAATACATCATTTTGTTTCGGAGGAACAATATATGGATGTACTATGGTATGGAATCAACCATTTCAAGACATATTAGTCAAAAAGATGCCAACATGCAATACGCCGCATGACTGGTGGTTGATGTTCATTGCAAAGGCATATGGCGAAGTAGCATTAGACTATGATTGTCATATATATCATATAATTCATGGCGATAATGCAGCGGGAATAGAAAAAAATCCGCTAAAACGAATAAGTAAGTTCTTTCGCGTTTATTTTGGGAAAGATTATGTTAAGCCTTCAGTAATAATTTCAGAATTATTACAGCTAAGCGCCAATGAAACAATTAATAATAGAGATAGATTTGAAAGCGTTGCAAATTACTCAAAGAATATTCGTTTATTTTTGACTTTTATTAGAGAAATTATTTTCAGTGAGATGGATTTTAAGCATAAACTAAGATTATTTGTTTTTGCTATCGCGAGAAGGTTATAATTATTGCTGGTTCAAATGTATATAATATTATTACAATAATCATGTTTAAAATAATTTTTTTATCAATACCGACATTAGCTCTAATTCTAGATGCAATACAAGAAACCGGTAAAATCAGTAATAGGGTAAATAAGTTTATCTATTTTTTCTCTATTGGATTATTACTTAATATCGTTTTTGCCTTTCGAGCACCAGGTGTAGGGCTGTTTTATGACTATCAGTCATATAAAATAATATTTAGTACTTCAAATTTACAAAATCTATTTAACGTCCAGGGCGGTTCAGAATTTGGCTTTAATTTCTTATGCTACATAATTCGATTAATCTTTGGAAATAATTACTGCATTTTTTTATTTATCTGTGGAACTATTATTTTAATTGGCTTGTTTGCTTTCATAAATGCATATTCTTCATGTATATGGTTGTCAACACTACTAGCTATTTTTATGGGAGGTTATTTTACATCTTACAATATTCTCCGGCAGTGGATTGCGATAGTTATTTACCTAAATTTGATAAAATTCATTCTTTTAAATGATACAAGAAAATTTGTTATTGGTTGTTTGCTAGCTTCTACTATACATTTTAGTTGCCTGATATTGATTCCCTTTTATTTTTTATTTAATGCTAAAAATAAGAAAGTTATAGCCTTATGCATTGCTGTATTAATATTGTCAATTTTTACACCCAACATACTTATTAATTTTATTCCGCAAATAGGGAAATTGGAGAATTTGAAGACAACTGCTGTCGCAGAAGGAAATAGCCTTAGAACTCTAATTAAGCAAATAGTTATTCTATTATTCTATCAGGTTAATGTTTTTGAAAAATTGATTAATCTAAACGACGAAACGGATAGGTTTTTTTATATGTGTACTATTTTTTCGCTGGTAATGGCGATACTTGGAATAAATTATCCGATTATTCAAAGAATGAGCCATTATTTTATGGTACCATCTATAGTTGCGATTCCTACATATATTTATAGAAAATACTATCAGTCAACTAGATTAGGATATATTCTAATATGGATTGTTATGGCTTTGGTATATGCAAATGCAGGAACTTTTAAGTGGGAGTTTTCATGGATTTGGGGATAGTCAATAAGATAATGAAAGGATTACCATAAAATGATATATTTTATTGCAAATGCGAACGCTGTTTCTGGCGGACCGGAGCTGCAGCATCAATGTTGTAGCGTATTAAAAAAATTCGGTTATGATTCAGCCATCATCTATTATGAAAAATTACGCTTTGGTGTAGACCCATCAGAAGAAGTAGTGAATAGATATAGCAGATACAATTGTACAATTGTAAAGAAGATAATTGATGATAAGTCGAACTCTGTGGTCTTTGCCGAAGGCCAGTGGTTCTTCCTGCCGAAATTCCATAATGTAAGAAAAGTATTCTGGTGGTTATCTGTTGACAATTATTTTGCATCTTTCAAATTATCATATGCAAAGTTATATGCTCCGTTTGGGGGAAAGTCTAAGAAATACAATCCATTTGCTCCCGGGATCATGCACTGTTGTCAATCTGAATATGCAAGGCAGTTTCTGATTGAAAAGGGTGTTGATCAAGGCAGTATTTTCTCTCTTTTTGATTATTTGTCATCAGAATTCATAGACTCTGCAAAGAGCGAGGTAAACGTAAAGAAAAAGGATTGTGTTCTTTACAACCCAAGAAAAGGATTTGAATTTACACAGCATATTATTGAAGCGGCTCCTGAATTTTCGTGGGTTCCTCTTGAGAATATGACTCATGAGAAGATGGTCGAGGTAATGTCGTCTTCAAAAGTATATATTGATTTTGGCAATCATCCTGGAAAGGATCGTATTCCAAGAGAGGCGGTTATGTGCGGCTGTGTTGTTATTACCGGAAAGAGGGGAGCAGCTAAAAACAATGTGGATATCCCAATTCCACACGAATATAAATTTGAAGATGATATTTCTCGAGTACCAGAAATAATTAAGAAGATTCAGGAATGCTTTGATTCTTATGAAGTAAAAAGAAAAGACTTTGATAAGTACCGTGAAATTATCATAGGCGAAGAAGACGAATTCAACAGTCAGGTAAAGAATATAGGAAGCATTCTGACAAATGGCTAAGATAAGTAATAAAATCCATTCAGTCAAATATAATTTTGTGATGAATTTTATTCTCACAGCTTCTAATTTTATTTTCCCTTTGATTACCTTTCCTTATGTTACAAGGATCCTGCAAGCAGCAAACTATGGAAAGGTAAACTTCGCTGCTTCGGTTGCCAATTATTTCATGATGGTAGCATCGCTAGGGATTCCTACTTATGGTATAAGGGCTTGTGCGCAGGTACGTGACGACAAGGAAGAGTTATCTAAAACATTTCAGGAACTGCTTCTCATAAATACTATAGTCACAGCCCTTGTAGTCGTTTCATATATTGTCTGTATTTTTACAATTCCAAGATTTGCCCAGGACAAGATACTGTTTCTAATTAATGGAATAAATATCGCGCTGAACATGCTAGGGGTCAACTGGCTATATCAGGGGCTGGAACAGTATGACTATATAACTATTCGGTCCATTGCATTTAAGGCCATTGCGTTAGTCCTTATGTTTGCACTGGTTCATGGTGCCGAAGATTATATCCTCTATGCAGCTATCACAGTATTCGCGGCAGTCGGATCAAACATTTTCAACATCGTACGCGCAAGAAGAATAGTTAATTTCTGCCCGGTTGGTTCATTAAGAAGCCTTGATCTGAGAAGACATCTTAAACCTATATTCATATTATTTGCACAGTCGGTGACTATCTCGATATACACGAATCTCGATACGGTAATGTTGGGATTCATGAAGAATGATACGGCTGTAGGCTTATATAATGTTGCAATAAAATTCAAAGGATTACTGGTCAGCCTTGTTGCTTCGCTTGGCAATGTACTTCTTCCTAGAATGTCGTATTTCGTAAAGAAGGAAATGAAGGAAAAGTTCATCGAGTATATGCTTTTAGCTCTGAATTTTGCCTGTCTTCTTGCCATACCGATTTGCATATACTTTTTTGCATATTCAAAGGAAATCATCTTGCTTTTCGCTGGAAGCGGATATCTTGGAGCAATAGTGGCCATGCAGTATACTACGCTAGCAGTATTTCCGAATGGGATATCAGGAGTCCTTGGGACGCAGGTTCTCACTTCGCTTAGTAAGGAGAAATACGTACTGTATTCAGTGATTATCGGAGCTGTTTCTGATTTTATACTAAATATTGTTCTGATTCCAAAATGGGATGCTGCAGGAGCGGCATTTGCCACGATGATTGCCGAGTATCTAGTTATGCTTACTCAGATAATTTTTACCCGGAATCTACTGAAGGGGATTGTTTCTAAGCTTGGATTTTTTAAATATCTTGGCTTGGGTATTGTCGCATATCTTCCTTGCTATTTTATTAATAAGTTTTTTGTCGATTATCTCTTTCTGAAACTGCTGGTGACCTGTATTATATACTTTGGAATTTATTTATTGCTTCTTTCCGCTACAAGAGATCAAATAGTCCTTAGAGTGATTAGAAGAAAACATTGATTGGTGATGTCATGTATTCATTAGTTTTACAATTATTTATTATTATCGCAATCGTGATAACATGCATTTCAAGAGAGCGTCCGGGAAATGAAAATGAATTATTTCCAAGGGAATATAGCGGTACCATAGCGGGCCTTTCAACAATACTCATAATTCTTCATCATTTTTCGTCAAATGTTGTTTTTGACGGAAATCTGTTGAGGGGGGGGGTATGAGAACCTTGGATACGCCTGCGTTACGGTATTCTTCTTTATCTCGGGGTACGGAACAGCTAATGGTTTCGCTTTGTCAAGAGAATACAAGAAACAATTTTGGACTCATAAGGTAAAGACAATTATTATTCCATATGTAATTTCTTACTTAGTATATGCTTTATTATATGTTGCTACGGGATATACAAGAAAGCTGAATCTCGTGACAAATCTCCTCACTGGTTCACCAGCAGTTTTATTTTCATGGTACATTATCGCTTTATTGCTGATGTATTTATTTTTCTATGTATCATGGTCAGATTCGTTAAATCTTGTAAGGTTTATAATACTTGGAGGCATTTATGTTTTTGTAACGGCGATTGTTCTTAGGTATCCGACTAATTGGTATGGGACTATCATTGCTTTTTATATTGGAGCATTAATACGCCTGTATTCCGATAAACTGAAAGTAAAATATAATGTTGCAGTTTATATTATACTCTCAGCAATACTTATTATTTGCTATTGGCAAACGATTGATTATTCCAAGACTATTAAATGGCTGAGCCTGGAAATTATAGCAACGATAGCGTTGTCAATTTTATTATTCTTATTCAGTTCAAAGATTAGATTCAGGGATAAGAATGTACTGCACCGTATTAACAAGTATGGATTAGAAATATACCTTTACCATGGGATTTTTATTACAGCCTTTACTATGGTCAATGTAAAAAATGGCTTTTTCGTATACCTCGCGCCAATAGTTTGTGTCACTGGCTGCCTTATTTTTGGAGTGATCATGCATTGGGTCGATGGAAAAGTAGTAAAGCTGATATTTGATAGGAAGTAATCGATAAGTATTTTATGAATGGAATCCGAAGACGAACAGAACTGGATATTTTGAAGATCATCTGCACCACGATTATTCTATTTCACCATTATCAATATTTTCTGAATGTAAAATTCAGCAGGTGGAATTTTTATGGCGGTTCATTTTATTTCGGATATATCGTAGAATTCTTTTTTGTTATTTCGCTTCAATCACAAATCTTATGGGATGACGGGTTCCGGACATAATCCTTTCGACTGATGTCCATGATCCTGAGGAAGAAATACTCATCGTCAGGAAGTCCATAAGCCTGCCTCCGTAAAGTTTT
>Ga0256406_1003464_pt1 | contig 19595 bp, 12 predicted proteins | sample RumenRJG_03DNA_FD_185986 | JGI IMG/M metagenome (GOLD analysis project Ga0256406, IMG submission 185986) | Bovine rumen microbial communities from Lethbridge, Alberta, Canada - RJG_03 | ecosystem: Host-associated > Mammals > Digestive system > Stomach > Rumen | place: Canada: Alberta | collected...
ACACATTTAAAAACATGGCAGCTCCTTATCTCTTATAATTACTATATGATAAGTATATATTAGTTTTAAGTACCGCGCCACTGTTTTTTATAAATTTTTAAAGCACGAGCTGCACCAGCAGCATGTAACAGACCGTGCCGCCGAGCATCGGCAGAACCATGCCGCGCTTCCAGGCGTAGAGGGCGGCGACGACGCCGATGGCAATCAGTTCGGGGATGCCGTGGGAACCACTGGTGACGCTGACGTGCCGTAAGCAATAGACGACGAGCAATCCGAAAACGGCCGGCGCGAGCACCTTGCCCAAATACGTCACAAACGGCGGAATCGTCCGCCCTTCCGGAAAGAGCACGTAAGGCAGAAAGCGGGTCAGCACCGTTCCAGCGATGACAACGGCGACGGTGATCACTTGTTGTAATGGGGTCATCTTTTTTCCTCCTGTGCGGGTGCGTTAAGCTGCGCCTTCTTCTGCCCTTTGGGATATTCCGGATCGAGCACGGGCCGCAGCAGTGTCAGCGCCGCGAAAATCACAACCATTGACGGGATGATAAAACGATCCGGCCCGAAGACGATCAAACAGAGCAGCGATCCCAAAATCCCGACGAATTCGCTGACATGATCCTTTACCAAAGTTTTCAGCGCGGTGCCGTCTTCCACCCACTGGCCGAGCAAAATCACAACGAACATCGCCGTCATGACGAAATCGAGACCTGTGGTATCAAACGTGATCAGCCCGCCGAAGAGCGTGCCGATCAGCGCCCCGGCCACCCAATACATTTGGTCGAGAAAGGAAATGATCAGGTAAGCCTTGCCTTTGTCGACCCCCTCGGGAATCGGCGTCGTGTAGACAATCGAAAAGGTCTCGTCACTGGTCGTGTAGATCAGATAAAACTTTTTCGGCCCCATCTTTTGATACGTGTCAAGAAGGGAAATCCCGTAAAATAAATGACGCGCGCCGACCATGACCGCCGTCGCAAAAGCCGCCGCCGGATTAAAAGCCGACGCGAGAATCCCCACCATGAGAAATTCCATCGAGCCCGTGTAAATGATCAGCGCAGTCACCACCGGCAGCCACCATGGATAGCCCGAGGTGCGCATCAAAATGCCGTAGGTGATGCCGAGGAAGATGTATCCGGCCATCACCGGGAGCGTGTACCGAAAGACGGCTTTAAAGGCCGCCGCGTATCCTTGTTTTTGTTCCATGCCCTCTATTATTCTTCCTTTCCGCTGTCGAGCCGCGCCCGCTGTCATTTTCTTTGTATTCGATAACTATGTATTATATAGGAAAAGCCGACGGCGTGCCAATTTATTTGATTTTCTGGAGGATCATGTGTGATCTAGTGGTGGATTTGACAGCGCACAAAAAAATCAGCGCGGCCTCTGCAGACTGCGCTGATGATCTTTTTTATTTAGTGATTTATAACATTTCCAATTGCGTCTGCAATGGCAATTGCTTCTTCTTCTGTATTTTCCCATCCAAACGTAATGCGTATCGTTCCTTCCGCATATTCTTTCGGAACATTAATCGCTCGAATGACATGGGATAATTGCGTATTCACAGAATCGCATGCTGAACCGGTCGAAATACAAATGCCCTTTAAATCTAGACGATGAAGCAGCATCTCGCCTTCCGCATTTTTTATTGAAATATTGATATTTCCCGGCAAATGGTTGTCACTGCCATTTCTAATATAGTCAATTCCTAAAACATTGAGTCTTTGGCAAAAAATTGTTTCTAAAGTTTTTAATTTCTGTTCAGCCTCTTCCATGCGATCGCAATTTTTCTTCAAAGCTGTCGCCATTGCCACAATTCCAGCGATATTCTCAGTCCCAGCTCGAAAATGTTTTTCCTGTGCACCGCCATCTATCAAAGGGTGGAGCTGTACGCCATTTTTTATGTACAAAAAGCCTGTACCCTTCATCCCATTGAACTTGTGAGCTGACGCCGAAAGCATATCGATTCCAAGCGCTTTGACATCGATTGGAATATGCCCAACAGCTTGAACGGCATCGGTATGAAACAACACACCCTTTGCGTGTGCCTTCTGACACAGCGCGTTAATGGGTTCAATCGTGCCAATCTCGTTATTCGCCGTCATGATCGAAACTAAACCTATTTGATCGTCAAGATGCGCCTCTAAAGTTTTTGGATCAACGATCCCTTTATTTGTAACTGACAAATACTCTACTGGAATATGAAGCGTTTCAAGCGAGCGACAAGCGTTCAGGATCGCGTGATGTTCGATTTGAGATGTGATGACTTTATTCTTTTCTCTGTAAAGCACAGATTTAATCGCTGTATTATCACTTTCCGTCCCACCGGACGTAAAATAAATTTCCTCCGGTTCTGCATCAATACATTCAGCAATTGTGACTCTTGCTCGTTTTAATGCTTTTTTAGCAGGTTTTGCAAAAAAATACGGCTGAGACGGATTACCGAACGCGCTTACCAAATAAGGCTTCATCGCTTCAAAGGCATCGGCGTCGAGCTTCGTCGTCGCAGCATTGTCTGCATAAATCAATTATTTCACCTGCCTTTTTAATATTTAATCGAAAAGTGTGCAACCTTCATCCTTGAATTCTTCGATCTTATCTTGAAGCTCTTCGGTTGTCACTTCTAACTGATCTGCCAAACAAGAAAAGCAATAAAAATATTTGGAGTGTTTTCCCATCAATTTTTTTGTTAATCCTATTTCGTTTTTAGAGATGTTTTTCTTTCCACAAACGTAACAATCTGCCATATCAATCTTTATCATAGTCCCCGCGTACGGTAAATGCAGGAATGTCCTTTCCTTTGTATTCGTCATCCAATAAGCCTAATTGATATTTTATTATATCACGCATTTTTCGTGCTCTATCTAAGCAGTAGCGTTTAAAATCAATCGAAGAGATATCCCCTGGTTGTCTAACATTTGGAAATAATAATTTCAAGTACGCCGTCGAAATGCGTTTAACTGCTTCCGTATCTCTTGTGTCTGCCCCGTTAGGTACAACAACAAGTTCATCAACTATTGCCCGATAACTCATATCATCTCTTAATTCATGAAGAATAGAACAAAAATATTCGGAATTCAGTGCCCATCCAGATGCTTTTAGATCATCATTCATTCTCGGGATGTTCCAACCTTTAATAAACCCATGAAATCTATCAATCAAAGCAGATTCGTGAAAAACTTTTGGAAGCTCCTCGAACATATTCCCAAAACCATCATCATCCATAGAGGCTTTGCTAATATTTCCACAGAGAATCATGCCAGCATAAGCCGTTCCCTCATGGTTCCCAACAGTATAAACACCTGACTCCAGATACCCTTTCAAGGCAGCTCGCATTTCGTCTGTGTCCGTAAAAGAAATAGTTTGAACTTCATCGAGTGTAATAAAATCATTTCCCGCGACAAGTCCTTCCATACGTCTATTTTGATCATAGAACATCTTAGCACGACTCATGGTGCCACCACTAGAAAGCCATCCATACCGACTTACTCGCCCAAACAAATAAGATTTTCCAGTTCCTTTTGGAGCCAACTCTATTAAATTTAATCTTTTTTCGACAAACGGTAAAAGCCTTGTAAGCATGGTTAACTTCATCTCTTCATCACCGTTATATCCGTCAGCATTATAGTCTACAGCACCTAAAACGATATCGATCCATTCTTTAGTCGAAAATTCTTCTCTCGCATCTTTGTAATAGTCAAGGTCAATCCGATACGGGCAAAAAGGTTTAAAAGAAACTAACTTAATTTTTCCTTTTTTATCTGATTTTGATCGGCTTCGATTTCTAACAAAAATCAAATTATCTTGTTCATCTGGAGACTGATAACCTAACTCCACCATTCCCCATGTTTCATATTCTTTTAATAAATCATCTTTGCATTCATCCCAAACAAATGCATCAATTATTGTGTCTTTGTATGATAAGCCAAAATCAGGCAAGGAAAAAGAAACCTGTCCTGAATTAATATCAATATTAATAGAAATTTTCGCTAAAAATCTTACTTTTTCTCGCTCTATGACAATACGGTCTTTGATTGCATTCCAGTCTTCCTTTTTAGGAATATAAGTGTGTACAAACTTTGAAACTTGATCGATATCAAAAACGCCATTCTCATCTTCAAATTTTCGCAAAATCCAGTCTCTCATAAAGGAAGGAAGACTAAGTGCGGAAAAAACATTGCCTTGTTTTTTTAGATCTTTATATACAACCATCTCATCAAAGCAATCTCTTAGTTTATCTTCAGTTGTAGTCACTTCTTATCGTCCTCCCTATTTAAATAAATCGTCAAATTCATCATTTATCGACCCGCTTTTCGAAGAAGCCTTGACTTCCAAATTCCCTACAAGATCGTTACCAAGATAAGTTTCCATCACGTACGTTCCTGATTTCCTAATATCTGGGATATCTACTCTGTAATGATTTTCGTCAATTTGTTTTGCCAAATATCGCTTGCTTTTGTAATTAAAAATTAATTCATTTCTAATCACTTTGTTTACATACACAACAAATGAAATCCCCTTCTTATGGTCCGCTTTGATTTTATCCTCATCAACAACAGAAATATTAAGGCTGTTATCATTAAGCGATAATGTTATTACAGGAACAACAACTTCTTCAAGTGAAGCACCGCCATGCACTTCAACATTAGCAGCGCGACTTCCTTTAAATCTTCCATAATCTGCCAGAACAATATAACCTTGTTCTTCTTCTTTTATTGCAAACGGGAGGTCGCAACTCGAAAAATATTTACAGCATCTTCCAGAGTGTTCTCCTTTTGTATCTGTATCATATTTTTCTTGCTTATTGCGCAACACTGCGAGTCTAGATGCACCATGATCACTTGCTATTACAACACGTTCATATTTATTATTAAGCCTTAGTGTCGTCGTGATTTCATCGATGACTCTGCCGACAATGTCTAATTCCTTCGCAAGATGAATCGGGTAAGGATTGTTTTTGCTAAAATAATATCCACCTTTTTCTTTATGTTTTACTTCATCTAGCTCTTCTTCTTTAGGATGACGCAATTCCTCCGGCCAATTTTTATAGAAATTATTATTTACAGACGTAATGGTAGGCAGTTCCGCTCTCCCAATTTCTACTGAAATTCTTAGATCTTTTTTTCTAGCAAGCTCAACAATGAAACTTAAATATTCCACACCGAGGGCATCTACCCAAAAAAGTTGAGTAGAACCATCGTTTTTATCTTTTACAAGCTCATCTCTTTTAGGGAGTCGATTGTAAATTAATTCACTTGCAAGTTTATCAACTTCATTTAAAAATTCTTCAGTCAGCGTATTTGTTAACTTTAATTTCTTATATGTTTCAAAATAATTGGTAATTCTTGAAGCAAATTCAGCATTTAGATTTTGATTATTAAATGAATATTTATTGGCATAAGCGGCAAGATCTGGATACATCTTTTCGAGATTTTCAGGTATGCCATGATTTGCGATCCAAATAATAATTTCTTGTTTTTCAACCAGTGTATTATCCGTTAGTTTATATACGCTTTCCGCTGGATTTATCCTATTTGCATTTACAAATAACGCTATTTCAGCTTCTGGGTATTGAGATAATATTTTTTTTCGTTCCTGATAAAATTTATCGAATTTTTCATCAGTATGAGGAATATTTATTATCGCATTCAAAACATTTTGTTTGAAATCATTTATTCCTTTGCTATGTGCCAATACATAACCCAAATAAGTGCCATCGAATGACTTTGATCTATAAACCAAAGAAATGTAAAATAGCCAACTTTTATATGGATTGTCATACAGTAATGCATAAAAATCAGCACTCTGAAAGTCACTAAAATCATATTCTTCAAAAAGTGCTTCAATATTAAAGTCAACCTTTTGAAGATCAAAAAGCATTTCTTTCCACATTTCCTCAGTGCCACATTCTTTAGGAACTGGTTGTAGATATATTTTATGGGATATAGCCCAGTATGAATCCTTCACGTATTGGATTGGAAGCAATGAACTGCCGAATTCTATTTGCGTATTTGCTTTTATCTCGCCAGATGCACCATCCTCTAAAGCTTTTAATACATTTTTAAATCCATTTATTTCGTAAATTCCAAGTTTAGGATCAGTAAATTTAAAACTAAGCGACGTTTGGAGATCGTCCGAAAAAACAATGTTTCCTCGTTCTAAAAGTCTTCTATCTTCCTGAATTAAAGCGTTTATTTGAGATTCCACACACCTTAATAATATTACGACTTGTGCTGTACCCAAATAATAATCTTCAAGTTCAGCCAAAAAACTTCTCGCTTTATTATCTCCACACATGGCGAGATACTCGCCTAACCCTAAGACAACAATATCGTTATCATCACAGGAAATATCGGCTGTTTTAAGCTCTTCTGAAAGTATATCTAAATCAGGAATTTTATCATCACTTCTACAGCAATCGCTTAAGCGCAAGACATTGATTGCCCTGCTCCTCAGATTTTGAACAATTTTCTTGTATTCCACATCACCAACAACCATATAGAATGGTTTATGAATGTTAGAAGCAAAGTAATCTTCTATCTGTTTCATATCATCCATGAGAATCATTCTTCTCCATAAATAATTTCTATTCCTAATGCCATATTCCTTTTTACATTAGAAATAAGATATTTTTTCAATTCGTCATTGCTCATTGAATTGATCTTGGAGATTGCCATATCACTTCCGCCCGCATTGTATTCTGCTTTAGCGAGTTCTTCAATCTTATCATCGATATTTGGGTTAGAATACCATTCATAAGTTCCAACAGGTACCTTTTCCAAAGCATCTCTGACTCGTTCAATATCATTAAGAATCTTACTGTAATTTCCTAATAACTTGCGAAATCCGTTATCAATTTTTTCTTGATTATTTAAATCTTCAAAAAATTCTGCATGGTTTAAAAATTCTAATGCCTCTTTATATTCTTTTTCAGAAGCAGCTCCATGATTCAGAATACCAAATACTTTCCTAGCGGGATCGTATTCTCTTTTTGAAATCAAGGACAAAATAGGTGTGCGATTCCTCGTTGACCAGTCGGCAGGTGTCTTAGTGCCTGTTTTATCTTTCCAAATCTCGAATAGCTTAGTTTTCGTCTGATTTGCCCGATACTCGTCTGCAACTTTCTTTACAAGAGCGTTGCTTTCTGTTCTCGTCTTTCCAAAAATCCCTACGAGTTTTGACGATTTTAACTTTTTAATATCCTCTTCGTTAAGACCATCCAAATATGAGTTATAAATTTTTGTAAAAGCCGGAATTTCGTTAGAAAAATAGCTCTTTAATTCAGAAGAATGAACATCGATTTCTTCCGTATACTGCTTCATCTGAGCAGGTAATATTTCATTTCCACGATATATTTTTTCTAAAAACTCAAATGTCGTTTTTAAATTCGGGAATATATCTTGAAGTGCTTCACAAGAGCACATAACATATTTTAGTTTTTCTTTCCATCCATTATCCGCTTCATACTTAGAATAAACCGATACATTCAAAATATCATTTGTACATTTAATATACGTATAGTCGACCATCAACTTATTAAGTTGGTCTTCACCAGTATCTAAGTTCCACAGACTAGCATACTCTACAGAAAAAAGCTGCTCTATATCTGAAAGCAATCTATTATCATTTATAGCAATTAAATTCACTAAATTTCGGAGTTTTCGATCATCGTAATGGTCAATAAATTTTAACATACCTTTTTTACAATATTCAGGTGTCAGTAATTTTTTTAACGACTCTGTTAAAGACGGATTTTTCAAAGATTCCGAACCAATTTGATTAACAATTTGAGGAATTTCTTTTCCTTCTTTTTGGACTAAATCGATATACTTATCAACAAGGTAATATACGCCATCCTCATCCACTTCTTTCAAACACCAAACTGGAAGCCCTAAGCTCTGCATCTTGGATTTTACTTTTGTCGACGCTAACGCTGGTGAAGAAAGCGTATTTTCCGGGATTTCCCATGCTTTCTCTGTTATTTCATAAAAAGCACGTTCCTCTGGTGTCATTTTTAATATGAATGTATCTTTTCCATTTTTGCTACAATCACCTATCATCCCTGCCAATTTATCAGGTGACATTTCCTCAATATTATTATTTTGATCATCACATCGATATTTTGGCACGCTATATTCCTTGAGTAAAAAGCCCATCAGAAAGACTGTAAGGTTACTCGGGGCATAACCATATTTAGTAACTAAAAGTTCATAAATGCTTAAAATAGAAACAGACTTATCATGATCAAATTGATCTTTTATTAATTTTTCCACCGAAGATTTAATTTTAGAAATTCTCAGTCCTGAAGTCTCCGATTTTTTCCAGTAGTCATCAACTTTCCAAACTTCACTAAGCACAGCTTTGTCTGCGTTTGCAACAACACCAGCAGCTTCCTGTTTAATTCCACACAATGCTGCTCTTTTTTGCTGTGATAATTTAAATTGTGACTCCTTTAATCCATTTTCAAAATCTGGAATATATGGAAATTTTCTTAATACAATAGTTTTTAAAACATCACCTACTTCTGAAGCGCCATATACTTTTTCTCCATTAGGACAATCTTTACTCCAAATCGTAAAAACGCCATCACTAATACGATTTTTCCATTTTATCGTTAAAATTTGCGTTGCTCTTCTATTATTGTCACGAGCGGATTGAATATTATTAGCATCTCCTTGGTAATAATTCGCCATACCAGCATATTCCACGTAGGAATCGAATTCTTCTTCTCCTAATGGCGTTGCTGTCGCATCAATAAAGATAATATTGTTGTAATCTCCACTCGTAACGGTTTCCTTTATTTTATCTCTAAAAGCCTTGGCTTCTTTGTCATCTTTGGCAAAAGCAATCACTGCATTAAAATGCCAATTTTCTTCACGATCTTTCATCGTGTTAATGATTCTTTTAAAATCATTAATTGTTACCGTCGTTAATTCTTCTGATGGACTATTTTCTGTAAACCTTAGTTTCAACGGTGGACTAAGTGACAAACAATTGCTTAACTTTCCTTCACTTACAAGATCAGCAGTTGATGTATTTTTGCGAATTGTGTCTTTATATTTATTTATTTTTGCTTGATCGCCAGCAAGTACCGCAACGCCGTATTCAAACTTATGATTTCCAATCGGCGTTTGAACAAGGATGCCTTTCTTGCAGAGCATTTTTGCAATATTTTTACACGCTGTGTCTAGTCCTGAAGTTATCCCTTCAAAGGCATAACTGATATTTTGTTCCGTCGGCTTTAATACATCAATTGCTCCATGGAGTCTCTTATCAATTGCTTCCATGATTAATATTGTCTTCAAGACTCTCTGCTCATCGTCTCGCAAGTCATTTTGCTGGGGAAAAGTGTCCAAAATCATTTGAATATCTGGCGATAAATTATCCCTACCTTTTTCGTAAAAGAAATTCCAGAGCATATCAATTGTCAATAAGGGATAATCGTCATCTGGTCCATAATTGGAAATAAACCATTGAAATGCTTTGGTATCGTCATTAACTTTAATAAAATCAAACATACTTCTTTGATTAGAAGCAAACGAAGATGCTATGTTTTTCAGAACCAACGCAGCCATCGGATGAAGCGGCATAATATCTTTAATGACTTTTTGATCTGTAATTTTTGCCGCTTTCATAACAGCTTTCCTGGAATCGCTAAGACGGCTGTTTAGCGCATCCGCGTAAGTATCCCACATATCTGCTGCGGCTGGTTTAATTTTAAAAGCATGCCCTATTAAATTAAAAGCAATATTATCAGGCAGCTCAATCTGAACCCGATTGAATCGTTGTTGAACTACTTTCCACGATTCATCTTGATTATCTATGACGCTACCAGCTTGATGTGTAACAATCACAAGATAAAACGGACATTGTTGACATAGCGTGACCACTTTCTGGAACTCGTCGAGAGAATATCTATTGTGCTTAAAGAAATTACTAAATTCATCCCAAAAAAATACGATCTTAATGTGATTCTTCTCTATGACATCTTTAAGCCAATTTTTTAATCGATCAGCGTCAAGACTCATCATATTAACGCCGGCAGCATCATCATTCATTTCAAGAATATTGGAAATTAATTCATTAGCATCGCTTGAATTTTTCATAGAATCAAGCACTTCATCTGCGCTGGATTGAGAAAATCTAGATCTCCATTTTGATTTACGAAGAAGAATATCAAAAATTTCTTTGTTACCTTCTTCCTCTAACCACGCAATTATATTCTCTTTAAGTGTATTTTCTCCATAATATGTAACACGATCACTTTTTTCTAAAGCTTCGCGCACACTTTCCTGAATCGCTAAGAAAAATTTCTGCTCACTTGTTATTCCTCCAGTCGCATATCTATAAACAGTTACGATCCCTCTATCTCTATGGCCTTCTAACTTGGCTAGCAAGCCTTTTTCTTCTTTTAGAGCATCATAACTGTTCCAATATGTTTCAAGTTCTTTTTCCGGTACTTCTAATATTTTTTTTAAAGCAAAAGCACACTGTGATTTGCCCGTACCGTAGGCACCATGAATCCAAATGGAACGATACGTACTGCCGCCCAACATATTTTCAGTTGCGCGCAACAACTTAATAAATGTTTCATGAGGATAAGTATTGTCCCATCTCGCGCCTCCAGCTATTGCAGAGTCATCAATGCATGGAAAATATTTTTCGTCTATATCAAAGAATTGATCGTATGTCATTTTATCATCCATTACTCTTCTCCCTTGAATAAACGAAGCACGTCTTGTGATGTCTTTTCAGTCAATGAGATCTTGTCCAGATCATTAGTAAATGTCACATTGATAAATTCAGGATATCTAGCAGAAAGTCCCATTAAAATAGACTTCGTTTCTTCGTTGTTAAACCCGAATAAGCACGTTGGACTTATTCCTTCTCGCTCTATATCATCATTCATCATCCAGGTTAAAGTAAATTCTTTGCGTTTATCGCACATTTCAGAAAATTTATAAAGTGCGTAAAGAAAAACTCTATTGTCAGATACGGTACACTTCGTCCTTATCAATTCAAAATCATCTGTGACATAACCAAAATTAAGAGATGTTCCTATAGGCGTTTCAACTATACGCTTATATGATTTTGTTATTGATTTAGCATCTTTAGGTGCAACGTCAAGTGCTATAAGCAATTCTTCTACCTTTTTTCTTGGATATGTAATTCCAATTTGGAAAGTATTAATGTACCATCTAATTTGAGGATTTTTTGCAGCAAGATTTGTCATTATCAATCCCATAGCCGTATCTGTATCCCAACCAATTTGAGAAATCAACTCTGCAAAATCGGTAAAATGATTCTTTTTGATTAGTTCCGCATCTCTCAAAAATCTTCTGAACCTATCATACATTACCGGCCCCAATGTATGATTTGTAAAGAAATCTTCTTTTAATTCAAAAAACGACTGTAACCACTCATTTTTTGGAGCGTGATCGGCAAACGAATTTAAACTCATTTTTCCTTTTCCTCCCTTTAATTGCCTTTTAGAATGAAAGAGTAAGCAACCACTATCAATATTATGGCATTGATGGCATTGAATACATCCTTCAATAGATACTTTCCCGTCAATGAACTGGATGCATCCATGCACACAATTCATTTCACATTCCCGACATCCAACACAATATGAAGCTTTTCTAAAAACTTGTTTGAAATATTTTCCAAATGTTGGCTCTGACATAATATAAGATTTTGGGATTTTTACCGTATATCCGTCATTTTTTTCTTGTATAAAAAAATCAAAAATTCTTTTCTTATATGGAATGGCATAGTGTCCCGCTTCAATTTCTATTACATTACCGAGCGTTTTTATCCATTCTTTCCAATTTGAAGTCGGTGAAGTGACATTAATGACTAGCTCTTTGCTATTCGTTTCTTCCACACACCTAAATTCATTATCAATTAAATCTCGTCCATTTTTTCGAGCATTCCATCCTCCATTAACAACGTACGATTTTGCCTTCTCTTTATTTTTTTCTACATACGATTCTTTAATCAGATTTACGTATGAATCAACCTGAGATGTATAGTTTTGGCGCCTTATATAACTATTTAATCCACCACCCATTGGACAAAACAGACATCCCGCTCTGGAATTCCCTTTTTTATAAGCTTTATTGATGTAAATACCTTTAGCGAAAAGATACAACCATACTTCCGCCGAAGTCCATTCCAAAATCGCATTGAAGCTGTACTGTCCCTTTTGTTTTTTCCCATAATTTTCATACTTGTACCGGCTCCTTGCGACACTTTCATGTTTTCGAACACCAACGAAATCCAGACCAACATAATTATTTTTTCCAGTAATTTCTCGAAGTTTTAGAGTCTGCGGTGCGCTTTTGTGAACGCTACAACACCAGCGCAAAACTCTCGCCGGTGGTCCAAAGATTTTCCACGAATCGTGCGGCTCAAAATGAGAGCGAGCGATATAAAAGGGTATTCCCTCCTCCTCACAATCCTCTTTTTCTCTATTTACCGCTTCGTAAGTGTCTGGAAATTCCATACCAGTATCGCCAAATATAACAACAAAACTTTTTTTAGGCAACGCACGTTTTACGAGGTCAAGCAAAACAGCACTATCTTTCCCTCCAGAATACGCGACATGAAAAATATCTAGCTTATTCTTATATTTTTCATAAATTGCGACTATTTTTTTTGCCGTTGTATCTTCAATAACGTTAAGCAAATCCCTGTTCTTTTTTACCATTCCTGCAATATCGATTGGTCGTAGCAAACCTCCATCTGGCTCAGGAAGAACAGCATTCCCTTGCTCATCTTTTGGAATAATAATCTCTGGGGCTTTATATAAATTGCCTCCTCTGATTTTTGCAACTTTTTTACCTCGATACCAATATTGAACAGATTCTGCCCACATATAAGGCACATCTGATTGCTTGTCGTAATTCCAATATTGATCAAAGCCAAGTAAATCAAGTTCCGGTGCATAAACTGGTCTCGGCTCTTTAGAAAACACCGTGGGCGATGAATTTAGAAGGATTCCGCCTGTTTCTTCATCGTATGTGTAAGAGTACAAACTTATTTCCTCCTTTCTCGCAATTTAGTAGCTTCTTTAATAAGCGAATCTATCTTGCTATATCTTTTACGTTCCATATATCCGGTCTCTATTAAAAAATCAAAAACTTCTTCTTCCGTTAGTTCTATCTTTGACCGCGCAACGGCTTTTGCCATTATGTCGTGATAAGAAAGATTGCATGTTTTTAATACTATTGCGCCTGAATTCGAAGAATTTGATTGACGTGTTTCGTATTTATATTTTTTGCTAAATCTTCTACAATAACTTTCCAATAAAAACAAATTCCAGCTATATCCACAAGATGGGAATGCGCTCAAAGTCGCGAATTCTCTCATACCAATGAATTGATCGTGAATAAAACCGTCAAGGGCTTTGTCGATTCCGTCAACGTCAAAATCAACAAATTGATCTGCAATAAATTCATTTATATTAATGCGTATCATGACAGAATTTGCTGCCTCGACGATAGCTGAATTTTGAATTCTCCCTACGTTTTTCTTTGCAACACTTTTTAACTGTTCAAGTGAACATTTGTCTCGTTCACGGCAAAATTCAACAATAGCCGTGGATGCAGAATGAACTTTCTCATTTGAGCCTATGCGAGTTAATATCCCGGCATTTCGACTAAATCGATCATCTACCAATTTGCAAAAGCATGAAATAATTGCTGAATCGGAAAGTTCGGGATTAACGTCTTTTAAATTGTCAAATGAAATTTCGTCCAGTGAAGCTCTACCTTCTTCTTCACACTTTTTATCAATGACATCAATAAGGCATTCTATTTCTTGCTCATCCGCCTCAAACTTATCTGCCAGCAAATATGTTTCTTCGGAGTTCCAAACAAATTCACTTTGCTGTGCCAAAGTTGATTTAATCTCATCAAATGGAATGAAAGGCAGTTTTAAGGAAAGATCATCATATGTCTGTAGCGGATCACTTCCCCAAACACGCAAAATATCATTTTTTATAAGTTCAACCTTTGTTTTCTTCTCTGATATCAATGCAAAGTATCTTTTTCGATAGCGAAACTCTGGCTTTAAATAACTAAGAATTGCCTTAAGCATCTCCGCTGATACAATATTCGCCTCATTATATTTATCAAATTTAAGATCATAAAGTTTCTCATAATAAATAATGTTTATCCCATCACTTTTATAATTCTCTATTTCATCCGCAATGGCATCTAACTCGCTATCCGAAATCAAATAATATTTTTCATCAAATTCAAATCCTATTTCACGAATTGTATTAGCTAATGCCTCGTCGTCTAGTGTGCATGCTATACCGTTAACTTCTTTATATGACTTACGAAAACGGACAAGTTCAATGTAATCAATCTTAAAGCCATGTTCAAAACGGGGCAATTGCAATGTAGATTTTATTTTTTCAATTTCTTCTTTGTTTGCTTCGTCGAATACTTTCCCTTTTATCTCTTCTGAGTCATTATCTTGCAATTTTTCGACCTGCGACTTTTTTTGAAACGTCTGTGGCCGTTTCTGCTTCAATGAATGTTTGAATTTCTTTGGTTGATAAGGTGTTTTATCATCATCTTGCTTTTGTACTGCAATAGGACTTATACCAAGATATTTTCGATATTGATGCAATGCATCATAAAAGCGATGGTACTCCCTTTTATCTATAGACTTAAATTTGTCATCATCAAAAAGTGCCTTAATGGTTTCCTTCACCTGATAGGGATGATTAGGATTTTGAATGACACCATAACCAATTTGATTTTCTTTCGCATAAGTCTCAGCATCGCAAATTGTTCTATTATAACTATTGGCTGTGTTAACACCTTTTCCCTGCACATCTATCAGCCATTCTTTGAACGAAATCTTGTCTGGTGGTGTATCCTCTTTTGCTATTTCCTCTTTTTCGTCCTTATTTTCTTCTGTGGATTGCTGAACCTCGTCACTTTTTTCAATTTCGTTTTTTTGATCATTTTGGTTCTCTACCACATCTGATGTAGGCTGCGCTTTTTCTTGTTCACTTAAATAATTTCGATAGGCGCTAAGGACAACGACAAAAAGTTGTTGATTTCTTTTATGAATAAATTGAATTCCAGAATTATGACGAACTTGCCGGATAATAAGATCAATCTGACCAATTTCCTTAATCTGTAATAAGTTCCGATCAATAACATGCCACTCCTGTAAATATTTATCAACCGTTTGAAAAGTCGAAAAAATCTTATTTACATAATTGGGGTGATTGACTTTAAGCCATGCCTTGAACTTTTCATCTTCACTAATATTTATCTCTTCATTTTCATCAATATTTTTTTCTTTATTATTATAATTTGGGGGATTGGCTCTTTTTTTTGCTTCTTTTAGTATATATTCGTATTTTTCCCGATCTTCTCGGTACATATCTACACACCAACGATCTGCCGGCCCTAATCCATATTCTCCATAAAGCAGTGCATATTTAAATTTATTCATTTGAAAAGCAACATCAAATTCACTCCAATAGTTATCATCAATCTCTCTACCTGAATTGATAGCCATTTGACGTAAACTGTTCGATACCTTTGTGACGGCATTTTCCATAGAAATATTACCTTCATTGACTTGGTTATATGCATCCATTAATAAAACTTTTTCGTACACATTCCAACCAACATTTTTTGCCATCACAACGCTCTCCTTATTTCCGTTTGTTATTATTTTTCTTACATGGGCATAGTAACCCATAATTATGAATATTTTACCATAAATACCTCCTCTATTGTGAGTAATATTAGTTTGAGTTTAGTGTCCCTATGAGCGCACAAAAAACCGCCCGTATCTTCCCCCATCCTAAAAAATGAAAAAAGAAACGGATGGGTGTGATCGCCTAGCCTAAGTGTATTTTAGATTTTGTAGCCATTGTCCACCTTTTCTAAAATGGCCGCTTGCTGATATTCAATCTAGACAAAAAAAGACTCCCCACCGCCGCAGCAGTGCAGGAGCCTTCTTCGCTATATTGACTTACCGTTTGACAATTTTTGAACCGACGAATACCTTGGACATCGGGATTTGATCGAGGAGACTGTCGATCTTGGCCACTTCGTCGGCGCTGAGCTTCACATCAGCGGCGCCCGCGTTTTCCCGTATCCGTTCCGGTTTTCTGCTCCCCGGAATCGGCACGATGTATGGCTTTTTGCAAAGCATCCACGCCATCGAAATCTGCGCCGGGGTGGCCTGCTTTTCTTCCGCGATCCGGCTGACCATTTTGAGCAGTTCCTGGTTGGCGTCGATCCCTTCTTTCGTGAATTGCGGCATGGCGCTGCGGTAATCGTATTGTTTATCAAAGTGTTTGTGCTTCCCATAGGCGCCGGTGAGCAGCCCATTGGCCATCGGCGAAAAGGCGACAAAGCCGATCCGGATCAACCTCACCTCCATGCGTCTCATCGCTTTGACTTTATTTTACCATACTGGGGGCCGTTCAAACAAAAAGCGCACCTGTCCCCCCGCAGATGCGCTTCTCGCCATTAAAATTATTCTATAAAATGTATTTCATTTTAGATTTTGTAGCCATTGGCCACATTTTCTAAAATTACAACTCTAGACTATCTGGATTCAAAAGGAAATCGTAAATCGACATGATCGTCACGCCCTGTTCGTTGCGCCACAATGGTGCGTGATCGCCGGTGATGATAATCTTCTTAAATGAATCCGAAACATGGATCAGCGATGCCTGTTCCTGATTCATTTTCTCCATATCGGGAATCGCGTAGGCTGACTGCAGATAATAACGCCGGCTCCCCTGATTGGCGACAAAATCAATCTCGAGCCGTTTTGTCACGCGTTTACCGTTTTCCATCATGCGCACTGGCACGACGCCGACATCGACCGAAAAGCCGCGGTAGCGCAATTCGTTGTAAATCACATTTTCCATCAAATGCGTCTGCTCAAATTGCCGAAAGCCAAGAAGGGCATTTCTCAAACCAGTGTCGGTGTAATAATATTTCACCGGCGTTGAAATGTATTTCCTCCCTTTCACATCGTAGCGCTCAGCCTCTGAGATCAGCCCCGCGTCTTTCAGATAAGACAGATACGCCCGAATCGTCGGGAGAGAGATACCTTTCATACCGGCACTGGCAAACGTATTAGAGATCCGCTGCGGATTCGACAGCGAGCCGACCGACGACGCGATCACCCGCATAAGTTCTTCCATGCCATCCAGATTGGTTACGCCATAGCGTTCCTGAATATCCTTGAAATAAATTTCTTGATTCAAAGTCGTCAGATACTGCATTTTCTGTTCATCGCTGTTTAACGACAAGATGTGCGGCAGTCCGCCGTACTGCAAATAAGCCGTCCACGCCTCCGGCTTGGAAAGCCCCGCCGCCGGAAAGTATTCGGAAAAGGACAGCGGCAGAACACGGATTTGATCGCCTCTGCCGCGGAACGTCGTCAGCACGTCCGTCGCGAGCAGCTTTGAGTTGCTTCCGGTCACATAAACGTCAACGTTCCGCCTGCGGAGCAGTCCGTTGAATACGCCATAGAGCGCAACATCCGTATCAGACTGTTTGAGTTCTTCTTTTGAGATCGCGAGCTGAATTTCATCGAGAAAGACAAAATAATGTGCCGAGGAAGATTGAATCCGCTCCTTTAAATAAGCGTACAGCGCATGTGGATCGCGGTAGGCCTCGTTTTCGATATCGTCGAGGGCGAGGGTAATGATATGATCCGCTGGCGTGCCGTGCTCGAGCAGATAATGGTAAAACAGCTCAAAGAGCAGAAACGACTTCCCGCACCGGCGCACCCCGGTGATAACTTTGATCATCCCGTTGCCAATGCGTGAAATCAGACGCTTCAAATACAAATCGCGTTGAATAATCATGATCGACTCCATTTTAGATTTTATGGCCATTGGTACTATTTTCTAAAATAGATGAAAGATCGGCCGATGTCAAGGCTCATTTTAGATTTTATGGCCATTGGTACTATTTTCTAAAATAGATGAAAGATCGGCCGATGTCAAGGCTCATTTTAGATTTTATAGCCATTGGCTACCTTTTCTAAAATGACCGCCCGCTGATATTCAATCTGAAGACAAAAAAAGCGCATCCGCTCCCATAGATACGCTTCTCGCCATTAAAATCATTACATAAATAACATTTCATTTTAGATTTTGTAGCCATTGGCTACATTTTCTAAAATGGTCACTTGCTGATATTCAGTCTAAACGCAAAAAAGCGCACCTGCCCCCGCAGGTACGCTTCGTGTGATTGAAATTATTTCCCAGGTAATATTTTATTGGTGGCTTGCTTTCCAGTCGGTCCCGATCTGGTCGGCCTTGAGGATCGCGTCGACGAGGATGTCCGGGCTGGTTTCGACCGGCACAGCCGCGATGTGCTTGGTGGTCATGGCCTTTTCGGCGACCTGTTTCAGGCTGGCGGTGTTGTCCCGCGAAATGCCGATGTCCGACAGGGTCAGCGGCAGGCCGACGTCCTGATTGAACGCGAGGACGGATTCGAGGGTCGCCTGATCGTAGTTTTCGAGGACGAGCTCGCAGATGGTGCCGAAGGCGACGATTTCCCCGTGGCTCGCGTGCTGGCATTCGGGCAGCGCGGAAAAGCCGCTGTTGAGGGAGTGGGCGCCGGCGCACCCGGCGGATTCGACGCCGATCCCGGAGAGCAGTGTGTTGACTTCGATGATGTCTTCCACCGCTTCGGTCAGCTCGTGATGTTCGACGTCGGCGAGGGCCTGGCGGCCTTCGGCCATCAGCGTCGTGTAGCAGAGTTCCGACAGGGCCATCGCGGCCAGCGGCGTCTTGTACCCGGCGCGGACGCGGTTCTTCGTGTCGGAATCCACGTGGGCCTTCGCTTCGAAATAAGTCGACAGCGCGTCGCCCATTCCGTAGGCCAGGTATTTCGCCGGCGCGTCGAGGATGATCTGGGAATCGACGAGCACCAGATCCGGGTTGCGCTTGTAGTAAATCGAGCCGGCGTGTTCGCCGCTTTCGGTGTAGGTCGCCGACAGCGCCGAGGTCGGGGCGTCGGTCGAGGCGATGGTCGGGACGGTCACAATCGCCGCGCCGGTTTGAATCCCGGCGTATTTCCCGGCGTCCATCGCCTTGCCGCCGCCGATGCCGATCACCACGTCGGCGTCCGCTTCGCCCGCCAGCGCCGCCAGCCGGTCCAGCTCGGTCCGGGTCGTCTGCCCGCCGAAGGCTTCGCAGGTGATCATCAGCCCTTCGGCTTCAAAGGTCTGCGTCAGCATCGGGGTCAGCTTGTCCACAAAGGACGGCGTGATCACGGCGAAGGCCCGCGTCGTTTCCAAATCGGCGCACCATTTGGCCAGATTTTCGATTTCGCCGGGGCCCTGAACGTATTTAGATGGGCACGCGAATGCCCGGGTTGTTAAAGTCATACTCTCCTCCATTGCGATTGGGTTTTCTTTTATTATAGCACGGCTGGGCGGGGCGCATCAGAGCGAAAAAAATTGCATAAAAACCTGCTAACAAAAGTCAAGCGTAAAATAAAAATAATTAGATGCTGATTTCCTGCATCACAAAAAGACCGGACGTGAACCCGATCTGAAAAGAAATATTTGTTTGAACCGCGATCAGCAGC
>Ga0256406_1003465_pt1 | contig 19591 bp, 20 predicted proteins | sample RumenRJG_03DNA_FD_185986 | JGI IMG/M metagenome (GOLD analysis project Ga0256406, IMG submission 185986) | Bovine rumen microbial communities from Lethbridge, Alberta, Canada - RJG_03 | ecosystem: Host-associated > Mammals > Digestive system > Stomach > Rumen | place: Canada: Alberta | collected...
GTATGGGTATATATAACACAAAAGGGGCTTGTCCAATAGTGGAAAGTCCCTTGTGTCTTATGCTAGTGCGTGAAGTTTAAGCGACCTCAATGCGTTTGGTCTCTTTCTCAGCCTTTGCGGTACGAGGAAGCGTGATGTGAAGAACACCGTTCTCAACCTTGGCGCCGATCTTGTCTTTCTCGACATCCTCAGGCAGACTCAAAGCCTGCTCGTAGTTGCAACTAGCGAACTCACGGCGGAGGTAGTGCTCCTTCTTGTTTTCATCCTTCTTCTCGTCCTTGTGCTCCATCTTGATGACAAGGTTGCCATCATTGTCAAGGTTGACATTGAAGTCTTCCTTGCGGGCACCCGGGGCTGCAACTTCTACATCGTATTCCTTATCATTCTCTTTGACGTTGATTGCCGGAGCTGCTGTGCTCATTGTAGGCATCCAACTGTCATTGAAAACATCATCGAAACTATTATCTAACCAATCCTCAGTATTTCTCAAAATAGGTAACAACATAATTTAAATCCTCCTGTGTTATTTATCAGCTTTGGCAACCTTTCGGAAGCCTTAGCTATAAGTTCTAAATTTGTCCATAAGATTTAGCTTCACTCGACAATCTGAAAGTAAACTTTCGATTGTGTTCGCTTGCAAAATCTTTCCTCGGTTCTTTGGTCTTTCCAAGGCTTTCACCCCGTTCGGACTTCCGAACTTGACTAGGCATAGTGCAATGTCCATGCCTGTGTTGCACACAAAGCGAAAGTGTGCCAAATTTGGCTAAATCTGGCATAAAAGGTAAAAATAATTCAAGTTTCGCAAGCTACTGACGTTCCGCAGGGGCCGGTCTTGGCTGGAAAGTAATTATCAGTTTGCGGAACTTGAATATGGTAATATAGTCCCCACGGCAGAATCTTTTATGTAATGAACGAATGTTGACCAAGCTGTGGTCATGGGATGACCGCAGCTTGGTCATATGATGACCGCAGTATGGTCACAGGGTGACCACAGCTTGGTCATACTATAATTGTTGGTAGAAAGTTCTCTCACCGGCCCATGCATGCGCCATAGTTGACAAGAAGGAAGTTTTATTAGCTTGCGAAACTTGAATAAAAATAATTATACTTTGGTGCCACCTTTGGCAGTACCTTATACCTTTTGAGAAGTTTCCAAATCAGCACTTGACGGGCTTATAGCAGGAACCGTGCAGACGGCATCACTTACGCTAACGTATCTGTATACTCCTACCTGTACCATGTGGGTACCACGTGGTACATTTACAAGCTGCTCATCATAGTACGGATGCTTGGGGCTGTGATGTATGTACACGTTTATGTCGGCACTAAAGTTCCCTTCTGCATTCCTTGATATTACTTTTGCCAAGGCACCTTCTTTCCCCAGAGCCTGAATAATCTTCAGACCGGCAACGTCTTCAAGGTCATCGTTGTCTATTGGTTGGTCGAACAGGTCCAGACCGTATTTCCGGGTTTCCTGTAAGTCCTTATGCAGCCTTGCATGAATGTAAACTAGGCAAATGAGACTGAAAATGAGTCCAATGCCTAGGGCTATCATAGTGTAATCAAATATATCCATAGCTATTTATTTATTATTCCACGTTGTCAGACTGTGATGTTCCCAGTAATGACCTTATTATATTCTCTATATCATCGTTGACCTTCTTGAACGTGCGGTTGAGCATTATCTGCTTGTTTCGCGGACTGCCGAAGTCATAGAGCTTCGGAAGGTCTATGTAACGCTTTTCCTCACGCTTTATCTTTCCCATGTCAAAGTTGGTCTTGCAGAAATACTTCGTCGTCTTGAACTCATCACTCTCTTCAAGGTTTATGTTGTTGAAGGCTCCCTTGTCAGTCGGTGTGAAGTCGCGTGCCGCCTGTCCCGCAAGCCATCCTGTAGCCATGTCCGCAATCTTTGCCGCGGGAACGAGGTAGTCCATCTTCTCACTTATGGAAGTGGAAATCTTCGAGTCGTTGATGGTAACAGACTTTGAAGTCTGCTTTGCCTTGCCGAAGACATCGTTCTGCGCCCATTCAAGGGTTTCCTTGTTTCGGGCTGCTCCCATGAATATGTTTCCGCAGGTGGTGAGAATCTTCTGCATGCCGTTCTTGCCATAGTCCGCCTCAAGCTGTGGCAAATCCTGGAAGCCAAGTGTTACGGCTACCTTGTTGCTTCTCGCAGTACCGATAAGACGGTCAATCTTGTGAAAGTACAGCGTAGGTAGCTCATCGACGATAAGGCTTACCGGCAAGTTACCCTTGCTGTTGACACGGGTAACAAGTCGGTTGAGGATAAGGGCATTGAGCGAGCCTATGATCTGCTCCTTCTCAGGGTCGTTGGCAATGACCAAGTATGAAGGATTATCTCTGTCGGAGATTTTGAGGTCGAAGTCGTCGCCTGTAAAGACCCAGTAAGCCTCTGGGGAAACAAGACGGGCGGCATTGACACGGAGCGTTCCGACCATACCTTCAAGCTGGTCCATCGCCTGGTTCTTGTAGGCTGACTGGAACGGAGCCATGAGGGACATAATCTTCTCGTCCTGCATCAAAATATCAAAAACTTCGCTGTAGCTGCGGCCGAGAAAACTGAGGACGTGCGGCATGTCGGAATACTCACCGGTAATGGTATCGGGCTCTACAACATTGCCATTGTCATCCTCATACCAGCTCCTGTCAATTACTATATCCTTATGTTCGCGGTTGACGTAGCGGAAGCCGTCAAGCTCGACAAAGAGACCGTCATCATCAGTAGATACGTTGTTGCTGTTCTCGTCGATAAAGTCAAGGACAACCTTGCCATTACTGTCTATACCTTTATAATCCTCCCATCCCCTTATGACAAGCTGCAGCTTCTGTCCGTTCCATGAAATAAATCTCTTGAGCTTCTTTCCCTTACGGTATCCCGTCGGATGGAAGTTTACAAAAAAGTATATGATGGCAGCAAGGAAGTTCTCGGCTGAATTCTGGAAGAAAGCCTCTGAGCCGCCTTTTTTGTCGCCACCTCCTTTGTTTAGCGAGGCAAGCAGTGTTGCGGCAGTCTCAGACGCAGCTGCCAAGTCCGGAATATACTTATGCTGTATAGGGTTCACACGGGAAGAGTACTCCACATCGGTAAAGTTCACGATGCGGAAAGCACAGTTCTCAGGCAGTTTACCCTGTTTCTTGTTCTTGCAGTACTGGTAGAAGAGGTTCTTTGCCAAAGTAGGGAACTTATAGTCATACACCATCATGGCAAAGCCTTTTGCGGCATGCTGACGGATGAAAGGGTCTATGATGCCGAATGACTTACCGGAGCCAGGAGTACCTAGGACGATTGTGGCACGGAAAGGATTGATGATGTTTATCCAGCCCTTATGAAGCTTTCTGTTGAAGTAATATACCATAGGGATGTTCACGCTGTACTCGTTTTCCACCTTCTCGTCAGACTGCTGGAACGACTCATTCTCGAAGTTGAAGCGGTCCTCGCCGACCTTGGCGTTATAGTATTTGGCAATGGCATCAAGACCCTGGTGTATGAGCATGGTGCCGATGATAGAGCAAAGTGCATACAGGCAGCGGTTCATGGCGATACCGGCATAGTAGCCTCCCCATTGACCTGCATGGAATACAAAGCACAGGACTATCATCATGATTCCGGCAGCTATCGGATAGACTACCATGGTACGCAGGTTGAAGCGGAGACTCTTCTTTGCCCTTGTTCCTATACACGTTACCCCTATACATACCAGTTCCATCACCTTGCATGAAGCCACGCTGTCAAACACCTTGAAGCGGTGGAAAAGGTCAAGGATGAAGCCTGTCATACGGTTGTCGGCCGTAATGGGAAGGTTCATCACAAGTTCTACTATAAGTATGATGTATATACATGAGCGGAACATGTTATACATCTGTTGCTGTTCCCGTGTCTCTTCCATAATGAGTGTTTTCTAGTGCAGGTTTTTGAGCAGGTCAGAAGAAAAGCTGTCGGCATTCAGGATGTCCCTGTAGTCAATGTCTATGTAGCTGACACGGCCGCTTATCTGGTCCTCGCTGATTTCAAGACGAAGTTTCTTCTCATTTGGAAAGGTCAGTTTCTTGAGCACGATGACATTGCGGTACTCTTTGTTGAACGTCTTTGCCGGGTTGAGGGTAAAGACGGGAGTCAGCTCGATGGTCTGCGAGTTCGTTGCCTTCAACTCCTTCTTGTCCATCAGCTTGAGGCGTATCTCCGCTACGTCATACTTGATGTTGCTGAGGTTCTTCATCGAGAAGTCAATGAAGAAGTAGTCGTTGACGGTATAAATGTTGTTTACCTGTGCCTTTATGCCATACTGCTTGGAGTGTATGCTGTGGAACTTGCGCTTGCTGCTGAATACAGCCCAGGCGAGACGTGCCATGTCGCTGACGGGCATGGTTACATCCGGGTTCGTGTACTGACGGAGGTCTTCCTGTCGTATAGTATAAACGGAGAAAGCCTTGTCGGGCGACTTTGTATAGACCACATTGAACTGTGCGATATTCCTCTCCCCGATAATGGTGATTGTTCCGGCGATATCCCTGTCTGCCATTGCCTTTGCAGGCTTCAGACGGACGATGTTGTCGGCGCACTGGTTGCCTACAATCTTATCAGTCGATATGTCCACAAGTTTGATATTTTCCGGCATGATGACGTGTGTGGTAACTTCCTCATTTACAAGGATGGTGTTCTTTTCGGCATCAGCACTGAGTATGTTTGTTCTGTGTATGCCATTATTACCAGTTTCCAAGTAAGTGAACTCGGCATTTGGATTGTATATGCCCTTCAGAACCTTGTTCTTTGGCTGGGCTGTTGCAGACGAGAAAGTGATGACTGCTGCAAGTAATGTGAAAATAATCTTCTTCATTGTATGATGGTCTTTGTTATTGTATGCTTTATGGGGTAACTAATATGTTACTCTATGGTGTCGGTATTTATAAGGTATACGATAGTGTTGTACTTTATCCTTGCCTTGTTCTTTCGAATATTATTTGATACTGCACTGGAGGCAGACTGGTACATGTTCTGCAGGGCCTGTAATGCGATAAGCTCAGGCGATATGCCGCTCTCACCGCCAGTATCAAAGGTTATCTGCTGGTTGGTAACGCTTGCACCTGCATCCTTTACCATCTCACGGAAGGTGGACTCAGGGACATAGAAGCCTTCCATGCCGTCATTGTCATAGACTGAGAGGTTGACCTTTATGAACTTGTTGCCTACAAGAATGCTTGTGATGCTTGCCTTGACACGCTGCTGACCGAAGCCTGTAACTATGCCATAGAGATAGGAGCCTTTCTTAAGCTTAATGCCTTTTACAGATACGTCATCAAGGAGCTTGAAGCGGAGGCGTGTACCCTCGCGTGCCTTGGTGGTCTTGTCAATCATTGCCTTGATTAGCGGCTCGTCAATCTTCTCTACGTCAGAAACGGTGTTAAACTTTTCTGAGTTGGCATCCTTGACTTTCTCGACCTTCTCTGGCTTTTCCTCCGGGACTTTCTTTTTCTTGCCGCCACCGGTTATTGCCTCAAGAGCATCGATGCGCGCCTGACGCTCACGTGCCTCTTCGTCCTTTTCCTTCTGCTCCTGGTCGGCATAGTACTTGCGCTGGCGTTCCATAGAGCGGTTCTGTATGCGCTCAATCTCACGGGCATAGTCGTTGAGGTCGTCCTGTTGTGAGCGGCTGCCGTAACTGCCACCGCCATAGCTGCTGCCACCACTTCCGCCACCGGCATAGGAGTTTATATGCTTGCGGGACTCTTCAAGGCTGCGTCGGAGGTCTTCCTCAGCCTTCAGCTGTTGCTGTCGCTCTGCGTTCTGCTTGTCTATGGCGTTCATCTCGCTTTCAGAATAGCCATGATAAGTTGAGTCAAGGGCTTCCTTGTCCTCGCCGATACCGTCAACGGCGGTAAACGCGTCGCCATCACTGAAATGCCTGTTCATCTCAGTCATCTTGTTGTCGAGTTCTTTGCTGCGAGCATCAGGCAGGGACATGTTGATACTGTCAGTTACCACTCCATCGGCAGAGTCCGAGCTGCCAGAGAAGAACTGCGTCAGCGTATATCCGAGAAAGAGCAGCGGAAGGAGTATAACCAGCGGAAAGATGTACTTCGGCTGCTTAAAGTTTATCTTCTTTATTTTCATACCTATGAAAGACCTACCCCGACCCTCCCTAAGGGAGGGAGTTGGTAGCTTGTTTTGTGGTTAGTATTATATGTGTTATTTATTATCCAGATATTTGACGACCAATTCAAGTTGCTTGTATTTGACGACAATGTCCACTGAATCTTTGTGTGTCTTTTGGGGCAAGGCTACAAGCGAGTCAAGTTCATGTTTAAGCTGCTGGCCTTTCTCCGTCATCTCAGTTGTCTGGTCAACCTGCATTTGCTTTATGTGCTGGATGCGGTGCATGCCGTCGAACATTGGTTTGACATCGGTTACGCCTGAGAGCATTTCTGCCTCGTTACCCTTGTTAGTAAGGGTTAGCCATGAGCCGATGATGAGGGACAGCATGAGTATGCTTATGGTTATGACCGTTGTCGTCTTCTTGTTGGCAGCAGCCCACTTGTTTGCACGGGCAACCTTTTCCTTGATACGGATATAGGCAAGGATCCGGTGCCAGTAGCGATGCATTTTCTCGTCTTTCTTTGCCTTTGTACGCTTGAATATTTTCATTTCAGTCTATGCTTTAATATGTATTTCAAAAAGAATTATAAAGAAAAGTTCCCCGTTAGTAGCCAAGATCCTTGTTCTCAAGGGTGCGCCAGTTGGTGATGAGCAGACCGTGAGGATTGTTCTCAGTTCGTGGAACGTTCTCTATCTCGCCGGTGGTTATGATGGAACGTCTGAGGTCGCGGCTTCTTCGTTTTATGTACTGGGTGCCAAAGTACTTGAACTTGCGCGTGTGGTCGTCAAACTGTATGCTGTCGCACTTGATGGTACAAACGGCAGATGAGGATATGATGTCAGAGTAAAAGCCGTTCTCGTCCATAGCCTGTTTCTGCTTCATCGCCGTACCGTCAGCCATATAAAGAGCTTTGCCGAGCGTCCACTTTATATAGTCGTCATCGGGCGGCAGGGTGAAGAAGTAATGGTGGAAGAGCTGAATATGTGCCTTTGCCTCCATTATGAAGTTAGCCTCTTGCTGGCTCCGCTCTGCAAGGAAAGGTATGTCGCCGTCAAGGATGTATATCTGGTTGCGCTCATCAGAGACGAGCTTGGCACACTGGTAAAGGGTGAAACCGCAGATGCACACGCTGCCTGCGACCGTCAGTATGACGGTCATCAGGGCAAGGCGTGTCTTCTGTTCTAGTGATTGAATGAGCATGGTTAGTCTGTGAGTTTTTGAGTTGTATGAGTTTCTGAGTTTAAAGGATGGCGGAATTGTTTCCGCCAAACCTCTTTGCTGTTATTTGCTGTCAGAACCTCCGCGTTTATAGTTGGAGTCTGACTTTCCCACATTATTGATTGAGCGTGCGCTGTCGGCGCCGTGGCTGTAAGACTGGCCGATGCCGGTCTGTGCCATTACGGTACGTGCAACCTGACTAAATCCGCCGCCACCGTCGCTGTGTGCCTGCTGTGCAGCCCCGATGATAGATGCACCACCGGTTACAGCTGCCGCACCAAGCCCGACAGCTCCTACTCCTGCAGATGCGACATGAGATACAGCACCGCCGACAGCTCCTGCTGCCACTGCTCCTGCTGCACTTCCTGCCGATGAGCTTACGCCGCCTGGTATGAGCCATGATGCCACTTCAGGAACAAAGCGGATAACATATGCGCCTACGAGCATGCCCATGGCGTACATGCAGTTTGAGCCTATACCCTGCAGTCCCAGAGCACCGATATTCTCCCAAGAGTTTACCGTACCTTTAAGAAGGGTCTCGTATGCCTTAATGTCTTCAAGGAGGTTATACATGAGAATGTAATCTATGTAATAGAGGCACATGTAAACGACAAATCCCCATAAGGACAGAGACAGGTACTTGCTTATCCACTGAGACCATGCGCCGCTCCATGGTGGTACTATTGACATCGCAAACATGATAGGCGCAAAGGTGGCAAGGATGGTAAGGAAGATACGCTGGGCTACCAACATGCCATAATAGGACATCTGGAATATCAGTTCTCCAATAAAGCGGATTACGTCGTTTATCCACTCGGAGACCTTTGTCTCTGCTGCTACGGCTGCACGCTGGGCATAGTTGTTGATGGTCGTGCCGAGGTTCTGCATGTTGTATATCAGCTTATCCCACCAGTGTGCGTCCTCGCCGATTTCCTGTACTTGCTTGGCTGTCTCTATACTGTCTTGTACCTCACGTAGGCGTTTGAGGTAGTCATCCTGCTTTTGGGCTACCTTCAGCTCAAGGGCTGCTACTTCCTTGTTCTTGCTTTCAGCCATCTGCTTTGCCACGCTTTCAAGTCCCTCTCCGGGAACCTTCAAGGAGTCGCAGATGAATGAGCTGTAGGTTATGCAGAGAGACAAGCCGACAATGCGGAGAAGCTTGAGAATGTCCATTCCACGTCTTCCAAGCATCATCATCCAGCACTCGTAGCTGCCCATGCAAAGTGCAAGGCACAGTCCGATCATCTTTGCCAGACCTATGGCATTGCCCAGTACTGCTGATTTTGGGAAAGTATTCATTGCGTCAAGAAGCTTGTTTAAGCTCTCGTCAATGGCTGGCAGTCCCATCGTCAGAAGCTGGTCGATGAACATGTTTGAGTATAGTAGTAAGTCCGTTACCATTTTCTTATTATATCTTTATATTAGTGTTGTTTCTCATCCCCGTACGGGGAGGCCGGGAGGGGGCTTTAATAATATTGCTGTGCCATCCCGACTAGGTGTGCTACCCTTGAGACAAGTTCTTCCATCTGCTTCTTGAACTCAATGTAAGCCTTTTCACGCTTGGTGTTTTCAAGCTCGTATCCCACTCCCGTCTTATGGGCGTAGGCGATGCTTTGGCATATAAGGTCGTTCTGACGGCGAAGATCGTTTACCTGAGGGGCAAGCTTTCCCTTGCTTTTGGTGAGGCAATAAGTGAGTCCTTCAGATATGGCATCCTGCATTCGGTTGAACTCGTCCTTGAAATTGGCGTAGACAAGGTCAATGGTGCGGTCGGCAGCACGAGCGACATCCTCGTCATGCATTTCCTTGACCTTCTTGCGCTCTTCCTCGACTTTCTTGATCTTCTGCTTTTGTGTCTCTTCTGATGCCAGGCGGTCTGGCATGATGGTCTTGACGTTGGACTTGCGCTCCTTGAAACGGACGCGAAGACCAGAATGAAAGCCTGACCATTTCCAGTAGGTCTCGCCACCGGAATACGACTTGTGCAGCAGATAGTAATACCAACTTGGGGCAAAGTTCCAGGGACCTGTCTCCATGCTGCGCCACTGCAGCTCCTTTTGTTTGTCGTGGCGTATGCGCTGTGCGGATGCCGGCATGATGACAAGAAATGTCATTGCAAGCATTAACGCTATATTTCGTATTGTCGTTTTCATATTAAATCCGCTTTTAGATTTGACTTGAATTTAACCATTATTCCATCTGCTTATTACCTGTCCTGCTATCTCGTCCTTAACCTTGGAGTTGAGAATGTCCCAGATATAGTCGTAATGGAAGCCTCCCATAGCAACGATGCTGCACCAGAGGTTTGCGCTGTCGATGATGCCTTGCATGTTTGAGATATAGCCGTGAAGGGTGTAAACAAGCTGCAGTTTCTCGTCCATGCTGGCCTTCATTATGTTTACTCCAGAAGCAGAGAGCGTGATGTACATCCTTTTGATGTTCTTAATCTCACGTGAGCAGGCAAAGTTAGCCTCCGTATAGTACCACGCTATCTGTGGCTTCTTTAGGACATATTTGCCAGTGTTGATGGTGAAGTTGCTGTAATCACGTATCAGCTTGTATAGGTCAGTACCGGTTGTCGCAAGTGCAGTACCTAAGATCACATAGCTGTAAGCGTTGTTTAGTTTGGTGTCAAGTGTGGTGCGGACATCATTGAACGCTTTAGCCCCTTTTGTTACAACGCTCTGCTCGCCATAGCTGGCGGCGACTTTCTCCATTGCCTTGTCCTCTTCTTTCTTGATAAGTTTATGGAGCGAGATAAGAGCTTCTATCGTAGGCGCATCATCAGGGTAGTCTATGCCGGCACTGAGCGGCATCGGCATTGTCAATGCTACAGCGAGTATTGTGATGGTGAGTTGTCGTGTCATAACTATTTGAATCTAAAGTTTATCCCTGGTGACTAGACATCCCTCCATTACTTTTAGCCCTCACTACGTTCAGCAGTGACCTTCGGTTCGGAGGGGCTTGGGGAGGCTTAAACTCCCAGTCTGTTCCAGTCCATGATGAGCCCGTCGGCAAAGTTAGTCGCAGAATAGACGGCTGCCCAGCTTTCGGGGTCGATGGCGAAGAACACGTCTCCCCACGTACCGAACTGGCACATCATGACCATTGCGTCCATCTTGAGCTTTATTGTCATAAGCTTGCCGTATATCCTGTTGGCAAGGGTAAGGCGAGTGTACCTGTCCATGAAGTTGTAGCCGTCGCCCTCGTTCTTGCCGCCAGTAGTTCCGGCTTTGCCATACTCTACATGTCCGCATCTCTGGCAGACGAACACGTATGACTGTGCTCCGCCTGTCTTGTATGTCTTAATGTTTGTTCCTCCACAATTGGGACATGAGGATGGTGCCTTTGGCTTCTTCAGCGGGTTTACCACCTTACCGTTATTGACGATGTTCACGAAGTCATTTACAAGTCCTTCGGTCTCAAGGACAATGTCGGTGAGCTCGTTAAGGCAGAGGATGTAGTTCTTGCCGGGGTTCTGGGCTATGAACTTAGTTACCGTCGGCACGTTCATGAGGATGTCGGCTGAGAGTTCCACCATCTCCTTATAGTATGCAGTTTCTTCCCCGAAGCCACGCACGTTGGTCATTGAGATGCGGTACAGTTCCTTTATCGTCTCCATTGTGGTGGTATACTGGAGGATTTTCTGCTGCTTTGCCGAAATCGTGTCGAGACGCTCGTTGTGCTTTTTCTCTATTCCCTCCTGCGCGGCGGCATTGGCTGTTACCTGCGCCGTAGTCCATGGGTCGAAGACAAGCTTATAATATGCGGAAGCGTTTGTACTGACAACAAGCGCTGTCAGTACAAATGCTAACCTTGCTAGCCTGGTGGATGCTAACCATGCTAACCAAGCCGGACGGTTGTTATGTATATGTTCATTCAGCTTTCCCATTGAGCCATGACTTTCTGTTTGCGGTTCACTTTAACGGCGAAGTCGAGGTACTTCTTTATACCAAGTTTCTTGCGGTCTTCCTCGATCTTCGTTATTGCGGTTTGTATGTCGCCATAGTGTCGCTCGTAGACCTTTAGGGCTTCCTTTTCGGCACGTTCCGTGGTGTATGCCCAATAGCACTCTGGCGGTTCCTCTACTCCGTATACGTCAGATACCTGTCCACGGCATATCCATACTTCTTTAAAGTAGTTGCGGCCGTCGTGGTTGTTGAGGGCGTTGATGGTGAATATCTGCTGCTTCTGGACCTGTGTGAGTCCGAGGATGGCGGATATGTCATCATAGCGATCCTTGAACTTTGACTGGTCAAGGAGTATCTTTACGTCAGAGTTGTTGATGATGGCTTCCTTTACAATCGGAGAGTCAATCACGTCGTTGAGCTCCTGTGTTACGACACCGGCGATGCCGTGGAATTTTCTGACAGTTTTATAGAGGTACTTAATGTACTCTGCCATCGTGGGAGAAGAGATTGCCTTCCATGCTTCCTCAATGATAAGGGCCTTGCGGCCTTTCTTTATGCGCATCTTCTGAAGGAACACATCCATAATAATGAGCACGACTATAGGGAAGAGCACTGGGTCGTCCTTGATCTTGTCAATCTCGAAGACTATGAACTTTTCGTCAAAGAGACTTGAGTCGACGTCGTTGTTGAGGGTGTGCTCCAGTTCGCCTCCCTTATAGAACTGCTCCAGTATGGCGGCGAAGTTGTCAATGTCGAAGTCTATCTTCTTCTCGGCGCAGATCTGCGGGATGCGCTCAAGGGCGAACTCATAGTATGAGTTGAAGCTGAGCTCGCGGACATGCATCTTCAGGCGCTGGCGTTCCATGCGGTCAATCTTCTGTTCGATCTTCACGAGATAGCGGCCTTCGATGAGCTCGGGTGTAAGGCGCATTATCTGGCGGTTGGCGGCAAGCTTCTCGCCTTCGGACGCAGCCTTGTCGTTGATAAGGTTGTGGAGCTTGTCTACCTTGCGCTGGATTGCCTGGTGGTGTTCCTTTTCCTTAGCAGTAAGTACAATATCATCATCGCCCATGCCGGCAGGAGAAGAAGCATCAGTGCCGTGTTGAGAACCCTGTCCCAGAGCGGCAGATGGATTTTCGGATGTATCATAGTCGTCTATATTGTTGTATTTGTCTTCTAGCTGCTGCTCGTAGCGTTCGTAGGCGCCGTTTTTCTTGTCCTCAAGCATAAGGCGCTTGCGGAGCTGCTCGCGGTCCTTGTCGGTATAGCCCTTGAACGGGTTGAAGTGCTCCTCGTAATACTCCACGAGTGTCTGGTTGATGATCTTGTCCTCTATCTTGGTAGGAGGCTCAGAGCCCTTGTAAATAAGGAAAATGAGGGACTTCAGGAAGTTCTTCTTCTCGCCGAAGTTCTGGTTGTACTCCGTGTCCGTTATCTTGAACGGATTCATGGAGATAGGATGCTCCTTTGAGTATGTTATGTACGTACCCTTGAAATAACGACAAATTCCTTCATAGCTGTCGCCGGTATCGACCATGACAACGTCGGTATCCTGCTCCAGAAGCTGGCGGACGACGCTGTTCATGTGGAAGGACTTGCCGCTTCCGCTTGGGCCGATACAGAAAAAATTACTGTTGTCGGTCATCTTGCAGCTTCCTTCCTTTCCTGTTATGTCTATGCATACCGGCAGGCCTTGTCGGTCAGTGTAGTATGTCTTCAGCGGTGTGTCCTCTGAATGCTTCAAGTGTTCCTTGAAGAAAAGGCAGAGTGCCGCATCCGACAGGGTAAGGAACAGGTCGTAGTCGGGATTGAACGAATATGCGTTGCCGGGAAATGAATCCATGAAAAGCTCAAGCTGGTTATAGGCACTCTTACTTGCGAAGATGCCGCACTCATAGAGCTTTGTCTCTATGTATGACGTAACCTGTGTCAGCTTATCACTAGGACAGCTGACCATAAGGTTATAGTTTGTATAGACAAGGAGCTTGCTTTCCTGAGCGAGCAGGTTAAGGACAGTATCGATGTCGCCTTTGGCAATCTTGTTGCTTGGGTCGGGCATGCTGCCGTGGCGCTTTGATTTGCCCTGAAGCTTCCTTTGCAGCTTGCGCTGCTGCGGTATCTGAATGACCTGGTTGTAAATGACGCAATCAGTATAGGGTATGTCAGTAAGGAATGACAACAGGTCAGTGGCAATGGTATAGCCATTGACGTTTACAGGCTGGAACGGCTTTATGAACGAAGGCAGGTCAATCTCGTCGATGTCCACGATATTGAATGACTTTATACTACGGTCAGCCATGCGGAGGCAGTCGTCAGAGGACTTGAAGTTCTGCATCGAGAAAGGACCCGACTTGAAGTTGAATGCCATGAAGCGGTGCAGGTACTCGTCAACTTCCGGCTTGCTTAGCTTGTGGAACCAGATGCCGCGCTCTTTCAGTATGTCTACTACCTTTGACACCTTGGTATGGAAGTTCATCCATGTCTTCGGGTCGTACTTTATGAAAGATGACTTTATTGTTTCCTGTGTTATTACAAGGAAGGTGCGTATCTCGGTGTAAGGGCGGCCCTCGAAGAACCTGAAGTAGCTCCTTGAAAGGAACTCCATACCGGGTGTAATGTCGTGATGGTATGCCTGCTTGCAAAGTACGTCCTGCTTCTGCAGGGCATAGCCCTCGCCGAGTGTCTGGACGATGTTGTTGAGCACGTCCATATAGGCAATATAGAGGTCTGCGTCCGTGGCGTACTGCTGGACGGGGTTCTCTATCTCTATGATGACTGACGGATTGCCGTTCTTCGAGAAAAGAACGGTATTCTGAATGTTGCCCTTCGCGTCCCTTATGTCCTGGAGCTGGGCGAAGAGTCCGTCAAGCGGTCGTTTGTGTGTAGACATTGCCTTTATTTTTGTAAGTTGAGTAGTAATCAGTGGAGGTACATCGTATGGAAGATACAGACATCACGGCATCGCTTCTTGTTGTGTAGTCCTGTCTTCTGCTTTATGTATATGGCTACAAGGCTGACTGCCGCCACGGATACCATAGCGATGAATCCTGCCAGTTTGCCCAGTATGATGGAGAAAATGAGGAAGCACATGAAGCTGCCGCCGATGGCTGCTGCCGCCAATGTCAGGAAGCGTCCCCGTATGCCCATGAACTCAAGAGGCTTTTGCAGACCCTTGAATACTGGGTAGCCGTTGTAGTTGTATTCCATTGCTTATTATTAAAATAATTAACGTTTAAGTTAATATTATTATGTTAATATAATTAACGCTATTCACTTTGATGTTTTCCTGTTTTGTTTTTAAAAGTGATGGAAACAGAGTCATTTTATGGCTCTAAATCCATTCACTTTTGTTTCGGATAAATAGCGTACCTACTTGAAGAACAGAGGTAAAGCCTCGCTCATTGCTAGGAACGCCACACATCCGCCGATAGTCAGCATGATAGCCTTCTTGACATCCTGGTCGCCATTTTGCATTTTGAAATAAATGTTAAATGCGCCCACTAATGCAATGACGGCTGCAATGGCTTTCATGAGGTTGCCGACCGGTGTCTGGTAACTCTCTACCTCACCGATAGCCTTCTGGAAGCCTCCGGCTCCCTTGCTTTCGGCAAAGCTTGCCAGTGCGCAGAATGCGGCACAGCCAAATGCGACCAATCGTTTTGCGGGCATGGAGTTGCCCAGACGAAGGAGGAAGTCTTTTTTGGCTGCCTTTAAAGCCTTGAGGACTCTCCTTGCGCGTGCCATAAGTCGTTGTAACATAAATGTACGGCATGTATCTTACATTACAATTTAATGACAGTTAGTTGCGGGACTTTTGAGCATTAAGCCTTTTACCTTTGTCAGGTGGGCGGTAGTCCCGCAGACCGCCGGTGTGTCTGTGTTGTCGAAATATGAACGTATTACAGATTTTTATTGCATTCCAATATCAAGTCCGGGCGGCGGAGCAGGCGTGCCCTGCTCCTTGCCGTCCTTTCTTGCCTCTTCACGGAGGCGCAATGCCTCTGCCATTTCCTCTATTCTCTTCTTTTCTTCCTCGGCAAAGGCGATGACCTTTAACTGTCCCAGTCGGCTGTCCTTGCCTCTTTCGGCGAATTCATTGACCTGGCCGACAAGGTCGTCAACGTTTACCGCTCCGGTCAGACGGGTCGTGCTCGTATCCATTACGATGCGGACCATCGGAAGGGATGTGTCTATGGAGCTGTCTGACGGCTGGCTTGTTTGCCCGTCATTTGCAGACTCGTTTGTTTCTGGTGCTGCTTCTCCCGTAATATCAGGGTTAATGCCTTCCGTAGGGGAAGAGGAATTTGGGGATGGCTGGTCGGAGTTGTCATGCTGTGGGCTGTTCCTTTCTTCCTTTATCCCTTCCTCGGGATCAGTAGCATTTGTGTCTACATCACCGGAATCCTGCACGTCCATGTCAGAAAGGGACTTGCGGTTAGTCGGCTCATCATCCGATAAGGCTTGCGGCTTGTATTTGTCGTCCGGATCGGCATCCTCGGAATCTGTCTCTTCTGATGCTGCCGTTTCGGCACTTTGCACCTGAGCAGTCTCGGCTGATTCAGGGACAGGCTCTTCTGCTATTGGCCTTACGACAGGCTTTTCATCCTTGCTTACGAATGTGGGCTTGAAGCGGCCTGCCTCGTCAGCTATGTCCACGTCCTCGTCCTCCGACTTCTTTATGAGGTCGGCCGGATCCTTCTTTAGGAAGAGGTCATAGACAATCATTGCCGTATAGCCTAAGACATATAAGATTATAACGATAGTCAGTATTGTCGGGAATGCCATTGCGTATATGAGTTAGTAGTGAGAATTCTTTATCGTCTGGTAAAAACCGGGGCATCTCACGACGGCCCGGGGTGCTAACGAAATAAAATGCTTTACCTAAACAATTTTTTAACACATTATCACGAATAATTCTTAAGGGTGACCAAGTATTAACTATTAACCTAACGATGAAAAATGAAACGAAGTGTCTGTCTTTTAACCGCGGCTTACGCCGTGTATCTTATTCTTTCCGAAACAGCGGTCGCCGTATTCGTGGACCTCCGGGGAGTATTCGACGGTTACGGTCTCGCCCTCTGTGAGAGCATACTCGTCGATATTGTCCTGTCCGAATGCCTCCAGAAGGATTGATACGCTGTTATCGCCTTCTGTCTCAAGGACGTACTGCTGGGCTGTCCAGCTCTTGCCTTTCTTTGTCTTGCCCGTTGTCTTTGGCAGGACGGTCTTGATTGTGCCTGTTATTTCCATTGTGTCTGTGAGTTAATTATTATTGTGTTGTTGTGTGAATATTTCCTTGCCAGAATGTTTTATGCCGAATCAGATGCAGAAGTTCTCGTCGTCATCATAATCCTCATCATAGTCATCATCATCGATGTCCTCTTCCTCGTCATAGTCCTCGTCCCAGTAGTCTTCGGGAAGCGGCTCAAAGCGGAGTCCCATCTTACGACCGTTTTCCTCACGCTTTATATGGCGCTTGAGGTCTTCAGTATAATAGAGCGTGTCCTTGTCATCCTCGTCAACGATATAGCCTAGCTTCTTCATTGTCCAGCGAAGAGTTGTCTTCTTGTGGTTGGTGTAGACCTTCAGCTTTGTCTTCTGAGGCAGACCCCAGTTGACAAGGAGACGTTCCTTCTCAATTACCTCCTTGCGGCGGCGTGAGCGTATTGCCCTGATCTCGGCAGGAGTATGCCTGAGACCCAGTTCCCGGATGATGGTTACCACGGTGGTATGGCTGACACCGGCGATCTTGGCAAGTTCCGTAAGGCTGTGGTCGTGGAATGACTCCATGACAAGTTTGCGTGCATGGGACTTGTAGCCGTTAGGACGTTCCTTCCTTAAACCCAGTTTGTTGGCATGGTACCACAGTTTCTTGTAGCTTATGCCCATGGACTTGGCTATTTTTGTTACTGGCTCCTTGTGGAACCGCTCGGTTAGCTCGCCGTAGAAGGCAGGCAAAGGGGAAGTAGTATTCGGTTGCGGGGTTTGCATGCGCGTTTGGTGTTAGTGATTGTCAGAATGTGTAAGTAACTGATATGCCAAGACGGGTAAAGTCAGGCAGGTTGCGGCACTGGGTGCGCTGGAGGTAGTAACCGGTGCGGCTCAGGTTGCGCTTGTATACCTTCTGCTTGGTATGCAGGAAGCCAAGGCCGCAGAAGAAGTCCATCTTCCATCGCTTGCCAATACTTGTTGCCCATCCGAACTCGGCACCAAGCCGGAAGGTCTTGAACATGTCCGGGGACTGGTAGCCTGAGCTTAGCGGATAGAAGTCGTAGGTAAATGTTCCGGCGTATGCTCCTACATGGTAGCCTGTCATGGGACTTGTGTGGCTATTGCCATACCACCATCGTCCATAGAGGTCGAAGCCGTAATGCTGGTACCACTCGTTATGGTGTTTGTTTCGCATCCACGCTATCCATCCGTCGGTGCCGATGCTCCAGTCCTTGCCGATGCCCATCTCAAGACCGCCGTTAAGGGCAAGTGCGGCATCATAGACGAGATTGGTCTTGACAGAGATTGGGAAGCGCCTGGCTCTTACTCTGACAGAATCGCTTTCCTTATCATTATCAAAGAGGAAATAATCCTTGATGTACTTTTTCCCGTTATCCTTTGATGGGATAAGCAGCGGATGTGCCTTGCCATATACGTAGTCATAAGGATATATGTCGTCCTGCGCTATTGATGTTAGTGGCATTATTGCCATTATAGCTATGACTATGATGGTTAGTGTTCTGATTCTATTGTCTGGCATATTTCAATTATACATTTGATTTTGTTTGCTTATAGAAGGGGGCTTCTACTGGACTGCATTTCCTTGAGCCTGGACTTGTATGTCTTTATGAACCATAGCAGTATCGAATTTACAATCTTGCCTGATTCCTGTCCAAGACAGCTTTGAAGCGTTGTAATTATGTCCTTCTCTATCCAGATTACACTGTCATCCTTGCGGTTTACTGTATGGTTGTATCCTGAATAGATGGTGAGGATTTGCTCCCACGCATCGGAAGAGGCCTTTGACCCCTTGCCGGTACTGGAGGAACTTGAAGATGAGGGATTAACACAAACTTTATTGACATCATTGACTTTAGGGAATGCCTGCTTGCTTTTCGCAGTCGAAGAGCTGTTTTGCCCGTTGTCCTTTTTATCCTGCTTCTGCCTTTTGGCCTTCTTGTCTTCATTGGCAGTGCCGGAGCCGTTCTGCTCATTGCCATCCGTCTTTGGTCTGGTGTTGTCAACAGGCTGCTGGCCGTTAAGCTCGTGCAGCAGTCCGTTGATGTCGCCGAGTTCAAGCAGGGCTGAAGGTGGTATGGTTCTGCGGTTGTCCGGCATTGTCAGTTTGGGTATTTATAGTTTGACTTTAGTTCAGGCGATAAGGTGACCTTCCATTGTGCCCTCGATACACTTGAAGGTCGGACCGGTCATCACGTTCTGCTTCGGAGTGTTAATGATCGTGTTATAGCGTAACATCTCTGCTCCTGCAAGGACGCGTGGCGTTACAACTCCGTACTCCTTCATTATCTCCTCGGTCTTCAGCCATGCCTCCAGTTCCTGCTTCGTGCCCCAGTTCCTGTTGAAGCGGTTTGGCACGAAAATGAACTGCGGCGGCGTGATATTGAGTTTCTTGCATGTGGTGTTGATGAAGAGGATGAAGTCGGCAGTAGAGACGTTGGTTACCTTGTCGAACTGGAATGGGCAGACTATGTAGTCGCACTGTGTCAGTATAGGGATGATGCCGTTCTGCGACAGCGACCCCGGCGAGTCGATGATGACCGTTCCCCTTACCCTGCGTGCGCTCTCCATGAGCTGCTGGGCGAACTGAACGTTGGTTATGTCGAAAGCCTGTACGTTATAGGTGAACTGTGCGCCGGGAAATGCCCTGAGGTCGTCCTTGCGCTTCTTGTAAATGCTCTGCTGCGCGTCGCAGTCTATGACAAGGACGGGATGCCCCTTTGCTGTCATATAGTTGGCGAATGTCGTGCAGAGGGTTGTCTTTCCGACTCCGCCCTTCTGGTTCGCGAATACGACAATGGCGTTGCGTGGCTCCTCCTGCTGGGGAGTGATGGATAACATGTCCATTAATGGGTGATGTGTTACTTGTTTGACTTAATCAGCATGCAAGCCGCCGTGTCTTCTTTAGAAGTAATACGGCATAACGGCGCATGCCTACAATAAACGCTCCTTTTGGCGGGCCGGTTGTCAAGCGGAGCTGGGCCCTTGAACAAGTAACACTTGCCGACAAGCTGTATCGGAGTGATGTTCGGATGCAAAGGTATGAAAAATATCGGGAAAAGGCAAGTCTGTACCCGTCTAAGTCTCCCTTAATGGGACTAAGCAATGCTTTTTTAT
>Ga0256406_1003466_pt1 | contig 19586 bp, 21 predicted proteins | sample RumenRJG_03DNA_FD_185986 | JGI IMG/M metagenome (GOLD analysis project Ga0256406, IMG submission 185986) | Bovine rumen microbial communities from Lethbridge, Alberta, Canada - RJG_03 | ecosystem: Host-associated > Mammals > Digestive system > Stomach > Rumen | place: Canada: Alberta | collected...
ATACACCCTTCGTCACTGTTCAAGTATTCCAGTACTATTTTTTTCTTAAATTCATAGTTGTGTTTTGCCATAAAAAACTGACCCCCAATTGTTAGATTTTTGGTCTAACAATTGGGGGTCAGCTCAGGGCAGCACCTTTCTTTTTTGCATGAGGGGCCTAGGGCTAAAGAGAATCATCTGCCAGTCCTATTCTTAATCCATAAAAATAAAATCATCACTGTTAAAATGTTCAGAGCTGAGATAGGACTCGATTTTTTTCTTTTCATACAACAAAACATTTTTAATGACTTCTGCTTTTTTACTGTTCATGCGGAAGGAGGGGGTACTTACACTTAAGGCGGCCACGGTTTTTTTGTCGACATGAAGGGGAGTGGCAATACAGGTCAGATAGTTGGAACATTCTTCGTTTTCGGTTGCAATCTGGGTATTGCGGATTTCATGCAATTCTTTTTCTAAACGAACAAAAGAGGTGATGGTGCGCTCCGTCAAGGCTTTTAGTCCATAGGGATAGAGCTTTTTTATTTCCTCGATTGTGCAGTCGCTGAGCAATGCTTTTCCCAGGGCTGCGCAGTAGGCGGGAATTCTTTTGCCAACGTGAGAAATCAAACGGATGGCTTTCTGATTATCCACTTTGGCTATGTATAATACATCGCCTTTATCCAGGATTCCTAGCTGACAAATTTCACCTACCTCTTCGACAATCAAAGTCATTTCCTCACGGAAAAACTGGATCACGGTCCGGTTGTTAGTATAGGATTCTCCCACGCAAAAAGCACTGATCCCAATCCGGTATTTGCCGGTCATTGAATCTTGCAGAATAAATTTACGATGGCACAGCGTGCGGAGGACCGGAAAAAGAGTCCCTTTGGCGGCATGGATATTTTCGGCAATTTCGGAAAGTGTAAATCCTTCAGAATTCGCAGCAAGCAGTTCCAGGATATCCAATACACGGGCTGTTGGTCGATGGATTTGCACTTGTTTCGTGTCGGCCATAATGACATCTCCCTTACGAAAAGTGGTTCGAATATTCAAACGCTATGTTATTATACCATGTTTTTAAGGCTTTTTTTCTTGGAAAGCCCTATAATAGCCTGAAAAATTCGTAAATAGAGTTGACGTTTGAAAATGCGAATGGTATGATGACGCCATAAAGTTTGTATATACAAATTAAGACGAGAATACGAACAAATAAGGAGAGTACAAGTTATGGAAATTTTGCAGAATGTTAGGAAAGTACCTGCGGGAATGATGGTCGTTCCAATGGTCCTTGGTTCTCTGATCAATACGTTTGTACCGGAAATTGTGAAAATTGGGTCTTTTACAACAGCTACCTTTACCAGCGCAGGGACAGCAACTGCTATTGGTATCCAGCTCTTTTGCCTGGGTACTACGCTTCAATTAAGTGATATGCCAAAAGTCTTGAAGCGCGGAGGACTGCTGTTGATTGCTAAATTTATTATCGGAGCTGCGATCGGCATTGCAATTGGCATGCTTTGTGACAAGGCGGGATTTTTGGGATTGATGCCCCTGGCGGTGATCAGTGCCGTCACGAATTCCAATGGATCCGTTTATCTGGCTTTAATGACGGAATATGGAGATGAAACGGATTGTGCCAGCATGGCATTGCTTTCCATTAACGATGGACCGTTCCTGACGTTGGTTGCCATGGGGGCTTCCGGGCTGGCCAATATCCCTCTTGTGGCTTTAGTGGCTGCTGTAGGCCCCTTGCTGATGGGGATGATCCTGGGAAATTTAGATAAGGAGATTCCAAAGTTTGTAGCTCCGGCAGGGACGATTTTGATTCCCTTTGTTGGTTTTTGCTTGGGTGCAGGGATAAAATTAACAAATCTGGTCAAAGGAGGATTTGGTGGGATTTTACTTGGGTTGATTTGCTGCTTAGTAGGAGGAATCTTTATTGTGGCCTGTGAACGGTTCATTGGGCACAGACCAGGATATGCGGCATGGGCCGTTTCTACCACGGCCGGCAATGCTGTGGCCGTCCCTGCAGCTGTTGCGCTGATTGATCCGGCCTGGGCTCCCTATGAATCTGTTGCGACGGCTCAAGTAGCTGCGGCTGCAGTGGTGACTGCCATTATGGTACCTTTTATTACTTCCTGGTGGGCCAAAAAGTACGGATGTCCCAAATATCCACTGGCCGGGCAGGACTTCAGTAAAGAAAATGTTATTTAAGAGGAGAGGAAAAGTATGGTAAACGCAGTTGTTATTGATGAGAAGGACAACGTGGCTGTGGCGATCGAACCGTTAAAAAAAGGCTCAAAGGCCAATATCCGGTTCCAAAATGGAAAAGAAGAATCATTGGCGGTTACGCAGGATATCCCGATTTATCATAAATTTGCCATCCGCGATATTCCACAGGCCCAGCCGGTTGTGAAATATGGTGAGCATATTGGCATTGCATCCTGCGATATCCATCAAGGGGACTATGTACATGTCCACAATGTGGGCAGCCATAGGGAAAATCTGGAAGCGGAAGTTTAAAAGGAGGAAAGCAATGATGCAAACATTTCATGGATATAAAAGACCTGATGGACGGGTTGGAATCCGAAACTATGTTTTGATTTTGCCGGCCAGTGTCTGTGCCTCTGATACAGCACGCCTGGTGGCACAAAATGTGAAGGGAGCCGTAACGTTCAACAATCAGCTGGGCTGTTCTCAGGTACCCAGTGATCAGCAGCTGACCATGGATGTTATGGCGGGGTATGCGGCCAATCCCAATGTTTATGCCACTGTTGTGATTTCTCTGGGCTGTGAAAACTGCCAGATGGATCTGGTGGTCGATGCCATTAAGCAAAGAACCAATAAGCCCCTGGCGACTTTTATCATCCAGGAAAACGGAGGAACCATTAAAACCGTAGAGAGAGCAACCCGTGCTGCGAAAGAGTTTGTCCAGGAAGCTTCCTTGCTGCAGAAAGAGGAATTCCCCCTGTCTGAACTGATTTTAGGGACAGAATGCGGAGGCTCCGATCCCACCAGCGGTCTGGCATCCAATGTCCTGATTGGGGAAGCCAGTGACCGGATCGTAGATTTGGGAGGCACGTCCATCTTATCAGAGACCACGGAGTTGATCGGGGGCGAACATATTCTGGCCCGGAGAGCGAAGACTCCTGAAGTCAAAGAGAGAATTTTTGAGATCGTCCATCGGTATGAAAAAGCCCTGCAGCTTGTGGGGGAAGAAGTCCGGGAAGGGAATCCTTCTCCTGGGAATAAAGCGGGGGGAATCACCACTCTTGAAGAAAAATCCCTGGGCTGCATCCATAAATCCGGACACCGCCAATTTACCGAAGTCTATGATTACGCTAAACAGGTAGAGAGCAAAAAGGGCCTAGTGATTATGGATACCCCCGGGAATGATCCTTCTTCCGTGGCGGCCATGGTTGCCGGCGGTGCACAAATCATTGTCTTTTCTACGGGACGGGGAACGCCTACCGGAAATCCCCTGGCGCCTGTGATCAAAATTACCGCCAATAAGATTACCTACAGGAACATGGAAGACAATATCGATATTGATGCCAGCCCATTGATTTATGGAACCAAAACGCTGGAGGAGATGGGAGACGAAATTCTGAAAGAAATCCAGGAAGTGGCAGATGGAAAGTATACTAAAGCGGAATCTCTTGGGTATACGGAAATGGCTATCGCCAGAGTCTGCAATTTCGTGTGATTGCCAAGGAATCATTTTGTGGCAGCAATTCAAAAGAAGGGACAAGTGATTGGGATGAAGAAAGCAGAAATTTTAACGCCGGTGGTAACCGCTTTTGATGCAAAGGGAAATATTGATGTAACCGCAAACCAGAAAATTTATGAATACCTGATCGGAAAGGGTATTGATGGCCTTGTGGTCATGGGGAGTACGGGCGAGTTCTTCAGCATGACGAAAGAACAAAAAAAGCAGCTGATCGATGTTGCCTGCCAATATGCGGATAAGACGAAAGTCTTGATCGGTACAGGCGGGATGGTGGCCGATGAAACGGTCGAACTGTCCAATTATGCCCTGGCAAAAGGCGCCCATGCAGTGATGATTGTCAGCCCGTATTATTTCAAATTCTCCCAGGAGACTCTGGAAACCTATTATGGAAATCTGGCCAGCCAGATCAATGGGAACATTTATATTTATAATTTCCCGGCACGTACGGGCTATGATGTCTCTCCGGAAGTGACGCTGCGGCTGGCGAGAAAACATGCCAACATCGTGGGGTATAAAGATACTGTGACAGAAATGGGCCATACACGGAAATTAATCGATTTGCTGCGGCCGGAATTCCCAGATTTTGTCGTTCTTTCCGGCTTTGAGGAATTTATGGCGCATAATGTGATCAGCGGCGGAAACGGGTGTATTGGGGGTCTGTCCAACGTTTGTCCGGAACTGTTCCATGGATTGGCTCAGGCGTTAAATGAAAAGAAATTTGATGAAATCATCAAGTATCAGAAAATTGTGGACCAGGCAATGGAACTTTATGAAATCGGGGATCCATTCATTCCCATTTTAAAAGAAGCCATGGTCCAGAAGGGAATTCTGACAAACAATTGGTGTATGGTTCCCATGCCAAAAGTAACGGCTGATCAGTGTGAAAAAGTGAGGGTATGGCTGAAAAAAATGCCTTTTTGATTAAGAAATGCAGGTCCAAATATAGTTCTGTTTTGGTAAATTAAATATGAAAACAAGAGTGTGAGGAGAATACCCACACTCTTGTTTTCATTTTACAAGCATTTAGAAAAAAGAAAATTTCATGTATTTATACAAAGAAAGAAAATAATTTCGTAAAATCCAGGCTGATTTGTACTGAAACTGTTAAAACACGAACAATAAATTTATTATAATAAAAACAGTTCGAAAATATATTGAACTTTTCCTTATGCAGTGCTAAACTTGTACACAATCCAACCAGCTCTCTACCGTAATAAAGAAAAAACTGGAAGGTGCGGAAACAGACAGCGCAGGATGGAAGCAAAGTGTGGTCTGAATGGTTCAAAAGAGGAGGGGTAAGTATGATTCCGAAGATTACGGCTTTAAATGGGGGAACCTTGGATTCTCTGGTACTCAGCGTATCTCTGCTGGGTATCTTGCTGATTGTAGGTACCATGATCCGTCTGAAAGTCGGATTGCTGCGTAAATACCATGTCCCGGCATCTCTTGTGGCAGGGCTCATTGGTCTGGCGCTGGGACCCTTTTTCCTGGGTATTATCCCCAAAGAAGTCACTTCTTCCTGGGCTGGTTTTTCTGGACGTCTGATTACTTTTGTATTTGCTCCCATGCTGATGTTTAACAGCGTCCATAGCGGTAAGGGAACAGTTAAAAAAGTGGCCAGCACCATTTCCTTCGGCTGGATGGTTTCCCTGGCACAATATGCCATCCCTATGGTGCTCAGTGCCCTGATCCTGATCCCGCTGTTCCATGTAGATCCGCTATTCAGTGTCATTGTGGAGGAAGGATGGCTTGGTGGTCATGGTACCGCCGGTGGCATGGCACAGGTGTTTGAGGAATTGGGGTGGGCGGATGGAGCTTCTCTTTCCATTACTTCCGCTACCATTGGCCTGATTTGGGGTGTCGTCAGCGGGATGATCCTGATCAATATGGCTGTCCGGAAGGGATGGACTCATTATTATCATGACAAGGCTTCTCTGAAGGCAGATAACACGGAAATGTATGGAGAAGAAGAACGGCCAGCTGTGGGACGGGCCACCATTGAAAATGGAGTCATCGATCCCCTGGCTTTCCATTTTGCCATTCTCTGCGTGGCAGTGTACCTGGGGTGGATCGGCAAAAAACTCATTGATACTTATTTGCATATTTCCATTACCTGGTATGTTACGGCTTTGTTTGCAGGTCTTCTGATGCGAAAAGTCATGAACCATACTCCCTGGAAAGGATGTCTGGATCGTGGCATCATGAGCCGGATCCAGGGCATCTGCCTGGAACTGCTGGTTACCGGGGCCGTAGCTTCCGTAAATATCCCGGTTGTGGTGAAGTTTGCCGTTCCGCTGATCATCCAGCAGGGTGTGATGATGGGCGTGATGTTCTTTGGCCATATCTGGTATGTCCGTCATTTTTATGGAGAAGATTGGTTCGAATACAATATGCTGCACTATGGAGAAGCAACCGGGGTATTTGCTACAGGGATGTTGCTGCTGAAGACTTGTGATCCGGAGCTGAAATCTAATGCTTTGGAGGTCCTGGCACTGTCCAGCCCTTTCAGTGACTGGGCCATCGGAGGCGGAGTCCTTACAGCTATGATGCCGTATTGGGTAGTGAAATACGGATATATGAACTGTACTGTAGTTACTACGATATTGGTATTGGTACTGGCATTTGTTCCTAAATTTTTGGGGACATGGCATCCATTTACTGAATATGCTCAGGAAAAAGCCAAAGCTCCGGGAGGTGTAACTGTTGCAGCTTTGATCAAGAACTAAATGAGCATTTATGATAGTATCAAAATTTGCATAGAGGGGGAGTACCAGAATGAACATGTCTGAAAAAGAGACTGGGCTTGCAGATGCAACCCGTATTTTGGAACATCCGATTTTGGGCCTGCAGAACGAAGACAAGAAAATCGTTGAATTCACCTTCGATGGAAAAACGGTGCAGGGATATGAAGGGGAACCCATTGCGGCCGCACTGAAGGCTGCCGGGGTACTGATTCACCGGTACACCCAGAAACAGCACAAGCCAAGAGGTATTTTCTGTGCCATCGGGCGCTGTACTGATTGCGTCATGATTGTGGATGGCAAGCCGAATATCCGTACCTGTATGACCCCTTTGAAAGCGGGGATGAAAGTCCAGACCCAATACGGGGTCAGTCCGCTTCCGTTCGACCAGCAGGGTACAGTTGCCAAGAAGTAGCAACAGTAGCAGACAGAGGGGAGAGATGGAACATGCAAATGGTACGGTATGATCTGATCATCGTAGGAGCAGGGCCTTCCGGGCTTTCCGCTGCAATCCAGGCTGCGAAGAAGGGTTTGCAGGTGGTAGTATTGGACGAAAACGCCCGGCCCGGAGGCCAGTTGTTCAAACAGATCCATAAATTTTTCGGGTCCAAGGAACATAAGGCCAGAATCCGGGGCTTCCGGATTGGCCAGGAACTGCTGGCGGAAGCCAATGCAGCCGGGGTGCAGGTCGTCCTGAACGCCACGGTCATCGGCTTGTACCAGGACAAGGAAGTGGTGTACCGAAGAGGGGAGGAAATCTTCCACATCAAGGGTGATACGGTGATCATTGCCACTGGGGCTTCGGAAAATATGGTACCCTTTGAGGGTTGGAACCTGCCGGGCGTTATGGGCGCCGGTGCGGCTCAGACCCTGATGAACCTGTATGGGGTGCGTCCCGGTAAGAAAATCCTGATGCTTGGCTCTGGCAATGTGGGGTTGGTGGTTAGCTTCCAGTTGCTGCAGGCGGGCTGTGAGGTGGTGGCCCTGGTGGATGCAGCACCTAAAATCGGGGGCTATGGCGTCCATGCGGCCAAGGTAGCCCGGACGGGGGTTCCTTTCTACACTGCTCACACCATCAAGAAAGCCGAGGGAACTGATCATGTGACCGGTGTTACCATCGCCCAGGTAGATAGTCATTTTCAGTTCATACCAGGTACGGAAAAACATTTTGATGTGGATACCATTTGTGTAGCCGTCGGGCTTTCTCCCATGTCCCAGCTGCTGAAGATGGCCGGCTGCGATATGGAAGACAACCCCAAACGGGGCGGTCAGGTGCCCATCTGTGATGAATACGGACGAACCTCCATTCCCGGACTGTTCGTGGCCGGGGATGTATCCGGCATCGAAGAAGCCAGTTCGGCCATGATCGAAGGCCGGATGGCCGGGGAACTGGCTGCAGAATACCTGGGCTATACCAGCGAAGCGGAGGAAACGGAGACCCTGAAGGGGCTGGATGCAGCGCTGGACGGCCTGCGGCAGGGCATGTTCGCTCCCAAGAACCGGGGCAAGACCATTACGGAAACGGAGGAAGGCATCCCCATTTCCACGAACCTGCTGCAGAAAGGCTATGTGACTGATAAGGAAATTACCCGGTTCCCGGGGGTCAGCGAGGGAGAGGCCATCCATCCGGTGATCGAATGCACCCAGAACATCCCCTGTAACCCCTGCCAGGACGTGTGCCCTGCCCACTGCATCAAGGTGGGCAGCAACATTACGGCCCTGCCCAGCCTGGAAAAAGACGCCAAATGCCTGGGCTGCGGCCTGTGTGTAGCCAGCTGCCCCGGCCAGGCCATCTTCCTGCTCCAGGAAAAGAAAGCAGAAGGGACCGCCGAGATCACCCTGCCCTACGAATTCCTGCCCCTGCCGACGGTGGGTGCCAAGGGTATCGCCCTGGGGCGGAACGGGCAGAAAGTCTGCGACGCCGAGGTGGTGGCCGTGAAATCTCTGCCTGCCTTCGACAAGACCAGCCTGCTGACCATGAAAGTGCCCATCGCCTATGCCATGAAGGCCAGATTCTTCAAGACCGTCTAAGGGTGGCTGCTTCGTTGTAAAAGAGATTCCAGAAGAAAGAAAAGAGGTCCGTGACTTATGGGAAAACCGATAGATCGTTCGAGAGAGTTGGGAGAATTCGTACCGCAGCCCGATGATGACCTGATCATCTGCCGCTGCGAAGAAGTGACCAAGGGAGAAATCCGGCGGGCCGTCCATGACGGTATCTTCACCATGACGGAGATGCGCCGGTACCTGCGGTCGGGGATGGGCCTCTGCCAGGGCCAGACCTGCGCGAAACTGGTGAAGGGCATCATGGCCCGGGAAATGAAAGTGAGCCCGGCTGAACTGGATCCGGCCACGTCCCGGGCGCCCATGCGGCCCCTGGAAATGAAGATCTTTGCCAGTGAAGGAACGGAGGCCCGCAAATGAAGAACACAGCAGAAGTTGTCATCATCGGTGCCGGTATCATCGGCTGTTCCACCGCTTATTACCTGGCCAAACGAGGCGTCAGCGTCCTGGTGCTGGAAGGGGATAAGAGCATCGGAAACGGGGCCTCCTCCCGGAACGGGGGCGGCGTGCGGCAATCGGGCCGTGATCCCCGGGAACTGCCGCTCATGATGTACGGCGTCAAGAACATCTGGCCCCACCTGTCCGAAGAACTGGGCGTGGACTGCGAATACCATCAGGATGGGAACCTGCGGCTGGGCAAGACCCCGAAACACCTGGAAATCCTGAAAAAACTGGCCGATTCCGCCAGTGCCTGCGGCGTGGGCGTCACCATGATCGACGGCAAACAGGTGCGGGAAATCAACCCCTACCTGTCCGACGAAGTCATCGGCGCCAGCTGGTGTCCCACCGACGGCCATGCCAACCCCTTGACCACCACCCTGGGCTTCTACGTGGCAGCCCGGCGGCTGGGTGTCCATTTCATCAGCGGGGATAAGGTGGTGCGGCTGCGGAAGATCAAGGGGCAGCTGCGTCAGGCCATCACCGAAAGCGGCGCCGTGTACGAAGGGGATACCATCATGGTGGCTGCCGGCTACGCCAGCCGGTTCCTGGCTCAGACCGTGGGGATCGATGTACCTATGAAGGATATCATCATCGAAGCTCTGGTCACGGAAGCCGAACCCCATATGTTCGACCAGATGCTGGGTACGGCCGAAGCCGACTTCTACGGGCACCAGACCAAGCACGGTTCCTTCGTATTCGGCGGCGACTGCGGGCTGGAAGGGTTCACCATCGACCCGGTGGGCAAGCCCAATTCCAAGACCAACTACAGCATGACTGCTCCGGCTATCTGCCGGGGCATCATGAAGTATTTTCCGGATTTGCAGGACGCCAAAATCGTCCGGACCTGGGCCGGGGTGGAAGACCAGTGCGCCGATAAAGTGCCTGTATTGGGCACCGTGGAAGAAGTGCCTGGGATGGTGCTGGCCTGCGGGTTCACCGGCCATGGCTTCGGCATCGGCCCCGCCGTGGGCAACCAGCTGGCCATGCTGATCACGGAAAAGAAGACGGACATCGACCTGTCGTCTCTCCATTATGACCGGTTCAAAGCGAAAATTTGAGGTACAGCAGGGAAAGTTACAAACAACACAAGTCGTACAACCATTGGTTCGTGGTTGTACGACTTTTTTTACGTGGAGAAAGCAGACCTTCGTAGGGACGACCCGTGAGGGATGTACGTTGCCAGGGCTGTTATACCATGTGATGCAGTTCGATATTCCAGGGTAGGCTTACCAATACATTTTTAATAAAAACAGAAAATTAAAAATAGTCTTGACAAATTACGTACAAAATATTACTATACAGATAGTAAAAAATACTACTACAGCTGTAGAAAAAAGTATAATCAAAATAGCGGCGGAAAAACTTTGGAATAGGAGGGATTGTTATGATTCCGATGGTAAAGATCACGGGAACCATGATGGATAGCTTATTTGTTTACATTGCTATCCTTGGGATTTTAATTGTTATCGGTACAATAATCCGGTTAAAAGTCCCTATCCTAAAAAAATACCATATTCCAGCGTCGTTAATTGCTGGTGTAATTGGCTTGATTTTAGGACCGTATTTCTTCAATGTTATTCCCAAAGAAATTACTTCGTGCTGGTCAGTTTTATCTGGGCGTTTGATTGTCATTATTTTTGCCCCTATGTTGATGGGCGCTTCTCATTTGAAAGATAAAAAAATGGTAAAGACAGCCATGGGAGCTACTTGCTATTCATATGCCAGCTGTGCTTTACAGTACGGGATTCCTTTGTTGTTGGATTTAGTATTGTTAATTCCTGTATTTCATGTAAATCCACTGTTTGCTAGTATTGGTGAAGAAGGCTGGATGGGTGGTCATGGCACCGCTGGTGGTATGGCTCTGGTTTTTGAAGAGTTAAATTGGGCAGACGGTCAGAGCTTATCAATCACGTCGGCAACAATTGGTTTGTTCTTTGGCATTATTAGCGGCATGATTATTATTAACCTCGGTGCACGAAAAGGTTGGACAACTTTCATCCATAATGAAACCAGTTTACAGGGTACAAAGGAAGAAATGTATAAGCCGGAAGACCGGCCGGATGCTGCAAAAGCTACGATTAAAAATGATGTGCTTGATACCTTTGCATTTCATTTTTCATTGATTTGTATTGCAATGTTTATTGGCTGGCTAATGACCAAAGCATTGAAAGCTAATTTCGGAATTTCGGTTTCTTGGTTTGTTACGACTATGTTTGGCGGGCTTATCGTAAAACAGGTGCTCGATAAAACTTCTTGGAAAGATTCTCTTGATCAAGCCACGTTTAGTCGTATTGAAGGTGTCTGCTTGGAATTCCTGGTAGCAGGTGCTGTATCTTCTGTGAACGTTTCTGTGGTTGTAAGCTACGCATTACCTCTGTTGATTCAGCAAGGCGCATTGATGCTGCTGATGTTGTTCTTCGGGCTGATTTATTGTCGGCATCTATTCCCGGATTATTGGCTTGAAAATAGCCTGTTAAGTTATGGTACTTTCTGCGGTGTATTTGCTACAGGGATGCTGTTGTTGAAAACTTGTGATCCGGACTTAAAATCTAATGCGATGCAGATTTATGCATTGCGTACTCCATTTACCCAATGGGCTGTCGGCGGAGGAATCATTACTGGTATGATGCCATATTGGATTGCTCAATATGGGACAGCCACTATGTGTGCGATTTGCCTGGGAGTTGGGGTAATAGCATTGATTATTCCTAGACTGATTGGTTGTTGGTATCCTGTTACCGATAAGGCAATTGCTAATCATGGCAATTAACTCAAACCATGAGTTTAAATTAAAGAAAGGATGAGATGACTATGGCTAAAACTCAATTCTTGTACTTGGATCAACCGACTATGGTTAAAGCAGGTGTAGCCGACTCTGCACATTGTGTGGAAGTGCTGGATGAAATGTTTAAGCTGGTTTCTGCGGGTGATTATATCATGGGTGGCCAAAGTGGTAACGAACATGGTGTAAGAATTAATTTTCCGGATCATCCTCAATTTCCTGGAATGCCGGCAAATGGACCGGATAGAAGATTTATGGCAATGGTTGCTTATTTGGGCGGGCGTTTTCATGCAGCTGGTGTGAAATGGTATGGTTCAAATGTTGCCAATCCTGCCAGAGGGTTACCTAGATCTATTCATATGATTATTTTAAATGATCCGGATACTTGTGAACCGATTGCAATCATGGATGGTACCATTATCAGTTCTATGCGTACTGGTTGCGTACCTGGTGTAGGCGTTAAGTATCTGGCCAATCCCGATGCTAAAACGGTTAGCTGCATTGGCACTGGCCCTATTGGCAGAAGTTGTCTGAGTGGGATTATGGTCGAGGCCAAAAAGGTTGATACCGTATCAATTTTTGATATTAACCCTGATAATGCAGCGAAATTCGCGGAAATGGCTGAAAAAGAATTTAAAGTTAAAACGGTAATTTGTGAAACAGCAGAAGAATGCGTAAGAGCTGGGGATATTATCAGCGTAGCTGCTTCTCGTCTGAGACCGGTAATTGTTAAGGATGAGTGGCTGAAAGCAGGATCTACTTTAATCCTTACTGGGAACTGCCGGATGGATGCATCTTATGTTTTGTCTTCGAAAATTGTTTTCGATAATCCCAAGATGCATAAACAATACATGGAAGACGCTCATCGTAGCCCCAAAGGTGTGCAAGCGGCGTATGATTACTTGATGGGTGGTGATATTTATCGGTTGATTGATGCAGGAAAGTTGCCGCCAATGGAACAACAAATTGGCCTTGGCGATATTGCATTGGGCAAGGCTGTTGGGCGGACCAGTCCTGAGGATAGAGTTGTATTCCAAACTGGTGGTATGCCAGTAGAAGATGTGGCCTGGGCTTATGAAACCTATGTACAAGCAAAAGCAAAGGGACTTGGACAATGGCTGACTTTATGGGATGAACCCTACGCTAAATAAATTTTAAAAAATAGGTGCCCGGCAGAGGATTTGCTTTCTACCAGGCACCTATATTTTTAGTTAGATATGATAATGATAAGAAGGTGAGGTTATGAATCATAGTAAAGCAGTCATCTCGATGTGTATAGTTGCCTTTTTATGGAGCTTAGCAGGGTTAAACATAAAATTGATTAATTGGTCTCCTTTTGCTATTACAGGGGGAAGAAGTATTCTAGTTTTAATTTTATTAACTCCTGTGGTAATGCACTCCAAACATCGAGTAATAACTAAGCCTGTTTTATGGGGGGCAATTTTTTATACCTTATTTACTTATTGTTTTATTATCTCGACTAAATTAACGGTTGCAGCTATAGCGACTCTTATGCAATATACAGCCCCTGTATACGTAGCACTTTTTTCTTCTATTGTTCTCAAAGAAAAAGTTTCGAAGGCGGATCTTCTTTGTATGGTAACGGTCTTTGTAGGTATGATTTTATTTTTTGTTGATGATTTTACGGGAGGTAATATTTTAGGGAATATTATTGCTGTGTTTAATGGAATTACTTTTGCAGGGTTTTCTTTAAGTTGTCATATGCAAAAGAATACAGATCCTGTTGTTTCTGTTTATTTGGGTAATATTTTCTCAAGTCTGATTGGAATCCCGTTTGTGATAAAAGCAGGAGTCCCCGACTTCAATAGTTTTATCTTTTTATTACTATTAGCACTTCAGGTTACAATTACGTACACTTTATATAATCTTGCCAGTCGTTCTTTAACAGGGATGGAATCAGTTCTATTACCCATCTTAGATCCTTTACTAAATCCAATTTGGGTATATCTTTTCTTGGATGAAAAAATAGGGACAATTGCTATTTTAGGTGGGATAATTGTATTGATTTCGATAGTTGCAAATGTTATGTACAGCATGAGACATCCTACCACTAATGAAAGGGAATCTATATCTCAAGAAAAATCTTTTCAGGGTTAGTAAGATATCATATAGATATTGGATAACCGATTGCATTCCATGTTACAATAAGAAAAGATTTAAAGTTCTCATTTATTAGAATTCCCTAGAGGTGTCTTGATGGATAATTTAATGGTAAAAATCGGTCAATGTATTTATGGTAAAAATGAAAGTTATCAAAAAGTAGCTAAGTACATTATTTCCAACCAAAGTGAAGTAATATTTATGACATTAGATACCTTAGCAACACAAATTGGAGTTAGTACCACCACAGTCTTACGTTTTGCAAGAGCTTTAGGCTTTTCTGGATATAAAGACTTCCTGGAGCAACTTCGAGCACAAACAATAGATACAGTTTCATCATATTCTTCATATGTGAAGCTTGCACAGAAAAAAGGAATAAAAAGTAAAGAAAGTTTGCTAAATAAGGTTTTGAAATATGAGCAAAAAAATTTGAGAGATACATTGGAAAATATCAATCCAGAAATGTTGAAGAAAACGGTTGAGTTATTCTGGAAATCCAAAGGTCGGATTTTATGTAGCGGATTTGGAAGTTCATATGCAATGGCATATTATTTTTATAGTCGTATACTGCCATTGCGGAATAATGTATTGCTTTTACATCAAGATGCTGCGGAATTGGCTGATACATTGATTGATTTAAACAGTGATGATGTATGTTTTTATTTCATATTCCATCGTTATAATAAAAGAAGTCGCCAAATCTTAGAAGAAATGTTTTTAAAAGGTGTGCATATTATTTTGATTACAGATTTTCCTCACAAAGATGTAGAAAATTATAGCGAAATTCTATTTCCTTGCGTGGATGATAGTTTAGCTCCTAAAAATTACATGACAGGTACTATTGGGTTGGCAGATTATTTATTCACAGCACTGGTTTTTGATCAAAGGGAAAAAGCCTTAAATCGTTATGCCGAGGCTAATAGATTATATTCTAAATATCAGATTACTGAAGAATGATTTCGGACGATGTAATAAAAAAGCCCCCCGCAAGCGTTACAAATGCTTGCGGGGGCTTTTTCTCACTTTCTCACTGCCATGCGCAGCCGTTCGATGCTCTGGGTCAGGTTCTCCAGTTTCTCTTCCATGCGTACCAGCAGGTACCAGGAAATGACCATGGGGAAGCCGTACTGAGCAGCCTGGCCGGCCAGCAGGGTCAGGTCATCCATGGTTAGGCCTCAGGTTCGTCGACGGGTTTGTCCAGGTCCAGGTCTTCCTGGGTCAGGATTTCCTTCACATCCGTCACCTTGGCCCCATAGATGGCAGTCACCGGCAGAGAGTTCTTCGTCATGAAGATCTTGCTTTCCACGACTTTATTCATCACCGGCAGCACGGTCTGTCGGTCCAGATCGCTCCGGGGATTGGGGATCCGGATGTTTTTCGTGGCTTTCTTTTCGTCCTTGAAAATCAGGTCCAGCTTTTTGGAATCGGCCATGTGTTATCCCTCCTTTACGCAGTCAGGCCCAGATGATGCCGTTCCAGCACGTACATGTTCGTGGGCGCTTCGTCCATCAGCCCGGAGAATTCCTTGCCGATGGTCAGCAGCTGGTCCGCGGTTGCGCTGGGATCCAGGCTTTCGTAGCTGACGTTTTTGTACTTCTGGTTGGAATTCTTATCCAGCCCGTTTTTCACTTCCAGTTGCAGGGTCACTGCAATCAGTTTCTTGTCTGCTGCCATTCTACATTCCTCCTTTGATTGGCAAACTTGTAAGGAAGCGGATTAAGATGTCAGAAGTCAGAGCGGCCCTTCGGGCCTTCAAGATTTCAGCTTGTTACGACAAGCACAATGGTAGTGCGGCTCATTGCTACACTAGCTGACATCTGACTTCTTTAAGCGAGCGGAGCGAGCGCTCTGACATCTTACAGACGCATAAAGTGCTGATAATACAGGGCCTTGCCCCTCAGTACGTCGCCACCGTTTTTCCACTTACCGTCATAGTCCTTCAGCTTCCACAGATCCCAGCGTTCAAAGGCGGGAGTCCCGGCCATGCTCGGCCCGTAACCGTCCAGGTCGGCAGCCTCTGCATGGGTCATGACCTTTGCGGGCTCCAGTTGGAGTTTCCAGCATTTTGACAGTGTGGCCAGAAGGATGGAACAGCTCTCCACCTGAAGCGGTGTCGGGGGATAGTCACCCAGATCGAACGTTCCATCGGCGTACATCACAGCATCTTTGGCACAGCAAAGGGCAATGCCCAGGCTGCCGGTGTTCCGGTTCCAGGTATGGGCCAGAACGTCGGTGAAATCCGGGGTGGAAGCCACCAGAGCCCCATTCCCCTTGATGAGCAGGTGGTAATCGGAAAACAGCTGGTGGTACCGGCCAGCCGTCCAGTGGAGATAGATATGGTCGATCTGTCCCCGGGCCCTGTGGGCCATTTCCAATAATTCCTGCTTGTTGATTTCCTGCATGTCATCGCCTCCTTACACTAGGTAAGAGACGGAAGGGGAGGATTTTTTTGGGGAAAATATATAAAGACGCTAGATTCGCTCGCTGTGCTCGCTTGAGATGTCAGACGTCAGCTTGATCTGCAAAGAGCGTACTTTCGACGAGCAGCCGAAAGAAAGAAAACAGCCATACCCTTTATGTCATTTTCTGCTTGTCGCCGCCGGGCGGGGCACCCCTTGCCGACGCAGAGTCGCCTCGCTACCATTTTCTGCCTCGCCGTTCCAATCCGCCTCCCGCCAACGCGCTTCGCTTGAACGAGGCTCCCGGCGGATGAGCGAAACAGGAAATGGCTTCACGCTCAGCTCCATGGTCGGCCAGTGGCACCCCGCCCGGCTGGGGTAGTGGAAGCTCAATCAGAAAAGGTTTCAGTAATAAAACAGCGCAGAGCCGGGTCATCACTCCGGCTCTGCGCTTGTGTTCAGAATGAAAATCGAGTCAGCATCAGTCCCGAAGGCAGAAGGACGATGCAGAGAACTCGGAGAACCTGGAAGGTTCCTGTTGCAGGATAACTCCTGAAGTTGGGTAAAATTCAAGAGTTGTCGTAGAAACTTTGAAGAATAAATAACCTCCCCCGGACTTGTAACAGGGCTAGGCGTGAGGGCTGGTTCGATGAATGGTTTCCATTTTAGATTTTCATCGGCTCCTCACTCTTCTATGGAAACAGTGCGCTTGTGCAGCACCATTTCCGGCTGGTTAAACAGGGACGGGTCTGTCCCGCCTTTTTTGGTGGATCTCTGATACAGCCTGCTGGTGGTGGCATACCATTTTCCTTTCTGTCAGATTGTCCGTTTGCGCCAGGCCTTTTGCCGGCCGGTCAGTTCCGCTCTAACTTTCTCCAGCGCCTTCCGATAATGCCCATAAAGCGTCGGTACCGGCTTGTGAAATTCTTCCTGGATTCGCCGCCAGGGCGTTTCTTCCAGGCAGGCAAGAAAGACAAGCCTTCGCTCGTAAGGGGTGAGTCGTCCCAGGGCCGCATGTAGCTCAGCTGTTCGGAAGGACGCTTCAAAGTCTTCCGTAACCGTCGTTTCGTGGCTCTCCAGTGCATAGATTTTCTCCTTTAACCGGTTCCAGCGTTGCTGTTTCCGTTTGTAATGGGACAGCAGGAACGTAAGATGTTTTTTCAGGAATCCGGGAAAACAGCGACTGTCGGTTCCCGGAAACTTCTGGATGGCTTCCAGGGTACCCAGTACCAATTGACTGGACAGGTCCATCCGTAACGTGTAGTCCCGCTCCTGACCGGCAAGTTTACGGAGCAGGGGACGGAATGCAGTTATGATCGCCATCTGTGCCTCCTGATTGCCACGCCGGGCCAGAGGCAGCAGAGCTGCAAAATCGGGGGTGTATTGTTCCATGTAAGGATCCTTTCTTTACTTAAACATGGCCATTGCTGCATAAAGCGGTTTTTCATTCTTCACACTCCTTTCTGGCTGTTTTGGTGATACAACGGATTCCTGGATAAGTCCCAGTCTTTGATCCTCTCCTTCAAAATGGAGAGGAATCGTCATGCCGGACAGCCGGCTGATAATCCGTTCGACAGTATCCGGATCAGCGGGATTCGTGGAATTGGCTGTTTGTTTCAGCATCCTTTCCCGCAATTCTTCCAGACCGTAATTGCTGGTAACAATGATCTGACGACTTTCCTGATAACGGGTATCAATGATTCTCTGGAATTGTTCCAGACCCCAGCCATTGAAACGCTCAGAACCCAGATCATCGATAATCAGTGTATCCACTGTTTCAAAGTCCCGCTTCTGCTTACCCCAGTCACTTTTCAGATTCATACGGAAGACATAGCGGAGATTAGCTGTATTGGTGAACAGTACGCTTTTGCCATAACCCATCAGGGTATTACCCAGGATACAGGCCAGCATGGTTTTTCCTGTACCGCGGTTTCCGTACAGGAAGAGCCCTTTGCTTTCATTTGGCTTTTTCGCCAGGTTCCATACTTTTGTGTAGTTGGCCCTGTTGGTGTCAGTAATTAGGTAATCCGAAAATTTTTTCTTACGGAACAGAGCGGGAATTTGTGATCCTTTGGTCAGCTCACTATATTCCTTCTTCCTTTGGATCAGCTGGGAATGGGGACATCTGTGTACAGCGTAAGAGAACTGCCCTCTGAAACTGGTAAAGACAAAAACCATGCCTTCAATCGGCTGTTCGCATTGAATTCCCTGGCAGTTTTTGCACAATTGCTGTTGCGCACGAATTTCGTTGATTTCCCGCTCATTCAAGGTAAATTGTTCCTGGGTGATACTGGCAGAAGGTCCGATGATATTTTCCAGAGTTACAAGGGTAGCAGGGGGCTTTTTCGTGGGAATGGTGAATCCGGTTTCCATAAGAGGCTCCTTTCATGAAAAAATCTGATTCGGGTAGGGGTAGTTTTCGTGTCTTCAGTCCGGGAACAGTGACAACCAGTTGACAACCAGGATTTTTCTCTTTAATCACTTTCTCTTCTAGACTATCCTAACCTATACTACCCTAACCTGTGCACGCGGATGGTTGTCATTTGGTTGCCACTTGGTTGACAGTTGGTTGCAGGCCAGACTGGATGAGGGTTTGAGGCTCTTTTCAACAGATTTTCAAAACGTGCTGCGCAACCAGTTGACAACCAACTGACAACCGGTTGTCAACCATTTGGCACCCAACTGTCATCCAGGTTGGCGTCAAACAGGTTGTCAGGTTGGCAACCATCTGTCTGACAAGTGGTTGCCAATTGGTTGCAATAACATTTACAATTTTCCAATACTTTATACGTTCCATCTTCGAGCTTTGTAATATACCGCCTCTCTGTGAGAATACTGGAACGATAGCGATCTCTGCGGATCTTGTTGTGCTGACACCAGTTTTTGATTAAAATCACACCGGACGAAAAGACCAGGATATACTCTACATTGAGAAGATTTTTCAGATCTTCTACCGTTGTTCGGGTCATTCGTACAACGGAGAGAGGATTGGAAACAAAGCCGTCGTCATCTGCTTCCAGCAGCAGATGCATATACAGGCACTGGGACGAGTGAGGGAGTGTCAAAAAATGGTCATTTCGGATTAGCTCTTTCAACAACATACGACGGTAAGCCATGGACGAAGACTCCTTTCAAAGGAAAAACAAAGATTCTGAAAAACAGAAAAAGCCGGGTCCCTGGGGGGACCCGGTTGAGGTGATTGCATCGGTCGTGTTAACGTCGGGTTAATTTAACCAAGTAGAGTCGGATTAAAATCGCCATTCAGAGTCGGGCTAAAATAACCAATTTTGGTCGAATTAAAATGACCAATGCATCAGCCCGCTCCTTTCTTTTAG